>Ga0209500_10000437_pt1 | contig 35953 bp, 29 predicted proteins | sample S_140212_EF_Meta_FD_187323 | JGI IMG/M metagenome (GOLD analysis project Ga0209500, IMG submission 187323) | Freshwater microbial communities from Lake Simoncouche, Canada to study carbon cycling - S_140212_EF_MetaG (SPAdes) (version 2) | ecosystem: Environmental > Aquatic > Freshwater > Lake ...
CCCCCTAACCCTAACCCTAACCCAGCGCAAAACCATCGGGCTGACCATCTATTCCAGCATATCAAGAATTTTCATTTTGACGGCGTCGTTTCAAATCTTGAAAGACCCATTGCTTTGCCTACACTTAATGTCAACGAACCAACTCCGACAAATATACAGCACTACTCTAAATTTAAATCTCCCACTTCTTACAACCAGATAACATCTTCAGAATACTTTTCTAACTTTCCACACTTTAAAGGTCTAAAGGGAAGCTTTTCTTTTTCACAATCTTCTGGTTCGGCCAATCTAGCAATTAATGATGGATATTTTGAGCTCGTTGGTGCCTTGGAGCAACCTTTAATTGATGTTCGTCAATTTGCCACGGATATTGAATGGACTTTTTTGGAAAACGAACTTAATTTAAAAGTAAACAACGCCACTTTGGAGAATTTAAATGCTGCGATGACCTTTGGTTTTAAATGGCGTCATCCTCAACTCAGTCACTTAAGCTATGGCAATTTAGGCTCTATAGATTTGAACTCCAAAATTATCAGGCTTGAGGCAAATACTTTATACAAATACCTTCCCCTAAGCGTCAATTCAAGTGTTCGTAATTATCTAAAAGAGTCTATCGGTTCTGGTCTGATAGACAAAGGCACGATTAGGATTAAAGGACCTTTGGAGTCAATCCCTTACAAAAACCCCTCGCAAGGGGATTTTAATATTTCTGCACGTCTAAATCATATCTTACTTAATTATGTACCTAAGACTTTATTCAAATCCCCTACCTTTTCTCTTATCGATTTGCCGCCTCTTTCCGACCTTCAAGGAGAACTCACCATCAAAGGAAAAACACTTGGGATCACAAGCCCTATTTCTTCAATAGGCTTTGATCTCAACTCTGTTCAATTGACTAAATTGGAAGCCAAAATTTCTGACCTATCAGATCCTTTGCTTGAAATCTCGGGTGAATCAAAAGGTGTTTTATCTAATTACTTATACATTTTTAATCACTCCTCATTAAGCCCTAGACTGGGTTACCCACTTTCGCAAGCCAAATCCAAAGGCAATGCTGAATTGAAACTAAAGTTAAGTTTACCGCTTTTACAAATCGATAAATCTAAAGTATCAGGCACTTTGAATTTCTTGAATAACGATCTTTTCTTTTCTTCAGATATTCCTCCTCTGAGTAAAACACGTGGCGTCCTAGAATTCACTGAATCAACAATGAACTTCCAAAATGTTCAAACTTTTCTTTTAGGTGGAGATACAAAAATTGAAGGGGGCTTTAATTCTTCCTACCCCATTCAAGAAAGCGGCTTAATGATTAAGGCCTTAGGCATCATTACCTCTGAGGGCTTGGAACAAACCTGTGCAATTGATTGGGCTACAAAACTAGGCTCACTCTCTAAAGGGCAAACCAACTATTCTGCTTTGATTTCCATCAAAAAATCTGGCATTCCTGAGCTATCCATCACGTCCAATCTGCAAGGATTGAGTCTGCTTGGGCCCAATCCATTTAATAAAAGCGCAGATACCTACCTGCCTTTTAATTTTGAAAACACGGTTATCAAGGATCTGAACAATAATCACTTTCTTGAGCGAGTCTCCCTTCGCTTGGGTGAGCAAGTCACCATGGGGTTATTCAAAGACACGGGTCCAACTCAATCTAATATTTTGAGTGGCTCTATGCTGATTGCACCAAACGCTGCATCCATGGCTAGTCAATTTTTACCTTCCACCCCTTTAACATCTTCGCAAGCCTCAAGCAATGGTTGGACTGTAAGCGCTGTCTTACCTGACTTGCGACTTGATGAATGGCAATCCTCTGTCAATAAACTTTTTTTCAGTAACAAGTCTTCTACATGTTCAAATCCTTTTAGCGATTCCTCATCACCGAACAAGACCGCGTCACAAAATCAACCCCAGCTTTATAAATTTAACTTACCCACGACGATTAAGCTGCAATCTGACAAGATCAATACTCAGGGACGTGATTTTCACGGGGTCACTGTTTTAGCCAGTCGAGAGGGTAATAATTGGCTAGCCAATGTTCAATCTAAAGAAGCCAGTGGCAACATCAAATTTTTATTAGATACAGAACCTAAATTTAGACGAATCAGCGCAAAGCTTAATCAATTTAACATCACTCCCATTAAAAATAAATTCAATGATCCACTCATGAGTGATGAAGAGCCTTTTTTCCCTTGGCTTGACGTTGTAATCGATGATCTTCATATCAAAGACCGAAGCTTAGGTCATGTCGAGTTTGAAGCCCACAATCAATTGTTACCCAAAGGGGATCGTTTTTGGCTTTTAAACAATGTTCAATTGTCCAACGCTGACGCCGCCTTGAAAGCGTCAGCTCAGTGGACCTCTTTGCGTGAGGCCAACTCAATAGGTACTCAATCCAAAGTTGATCTTACTCTTGATATCTTCAATTCTGGTCGATTGCTTACCCGACTTGGTACTCCTGGCGTTGTTAGGGACGGCAAGGGCACCTTAAATGGCCAACTGACTTGGAAAGGGTCTTTGATCAATCCCGACTTTGAATCCTTAAACGGTCATTTCAGCCTTGATGTTGAAAAGGGTCAATTTCTTAAAACAGATCCCGGGGCTTCTCGCCTTCTTGGCGTCCTTAATTTACAGGCTCTCCCTCGGAGATTGACGTTAGATTTTCGTGACCTCTTTGGCGAAGGTTTTGCTTTTGACCAGTTCAAAGGAGATATTGCCGTCAAGGATGGCACAGCAACTACTCAAAACCTGGTCATGAAGGGTGTTTCTGGAACGGTGAAGCTTGATGGATCTGCCAATATTGGTGCTGAAACTCAGGACATGCGCGTTGTCGTTGTTCCTGAAATAAATGCCGGCACAGCCTCACTTTTATACAGCACGGTCAACCCGCTTGTCGGCCTCACAAGCTTCATTGCACAATACGTGATCAGACAACCTTTGATCCAAGCGAACACCCGAACCTTTCGTATCAGTGGGAGTTGGAGTGATCCCAATGTCACCAAAATTGAAACTCCCGTTGAAGAACTGAAATGATCCAATCAGCCCTCTTTGATTGATGGTAGATCTGTTTTTTTTACTCTCTGCTTGCTTGATCACTTTTAAGGGTTTAGGCCCCTGTCACCGACTCAAGTCCGAGCTTTTTTTAATTTTCTATACGTTTATTTATCATTTGATTTGTCGGCCTGTTTCTTTTCGCCTTTTTGCCTACCGTGAAACATTGTCCACCATACAATTAAAATTAAAATCGATCCTGCTAGCAAGGCCTCTATTAAAATATACAACATGATTTTTCCTGAGATGTTTAAAACTTTGGGTTTGTTTTTTATTTTATGCGCATTGCCGTCTTGTTCGAATTATAAAAATCTTTCGTCCAATGAATCCGTTTCATCAAAGACTATACCTGCATCTACAATTTTAAATTCCTCTGATTCCAAACTTTCACATACCAAGCCTTTAGATCTCACCTATCCGACGCTTGACTTTTCTTCTAAAAGTCGATTTCAACCCATCCCTTGGAATAACTTGCCCGGCTTTAATGAAACATCCACGTCAATCCTATGGTCTGCCCTGCTTGTTAATTGTGAGAAACCCCATCCTATTTGGACTTCTTCATGCTCACAAATGCGCCCATTGTCTTTAGCAGATGATCAAGAGCAGCGCATTTGGATCTTGAGCCACCTGCAAGCTTTTAGTGTAGAGGGGGCAGATGGGGAAGATACAGGTTTATTGACAAGCTACTACGAGCCCGTTTTTAAAGCCTCCTTCACCCAACGCGATTCATTCAACTATCCCATCTATTCTCCACCTCCTAGCTTACTTTCTTCAAAGAAATTAGGCCAACCCTGGTTCAATCGAAAAGAAATCGAAACATCTCCAACCCTACAAAAGGAACTACAAAATCAAGTCATTGCATGGCTTCAAGATCCACTTGACGTCATGATTTTGCATGTTCAAGGGTCCGCTCGACTTCAGATTGAAAACACAACTTCTCAGACGATTGAATATAGAGTAGGTTTTGCGGCTTCCAATGATTTACCCTATCAAAGCATGGCCAAATGGATCATCGAACAAGGACTTGGCAAAGACACCTCTTGGCCCGGCATCAAAAGCGCCTTGCTTAAATATCCAGACAAAGAAAAAGAAGCTTTTTGGAGCAATCCGAGATACATCTTCTTTGCCCTTTCACCTTTAAACGACACTTCCCTTGGCCCCAAAGGATCTTGGGGCAAACCCCTCAAATCTAAACTTTCAGTCGCAGTTGATCCGAAAAGCATACCTTTAGGGCTTCCTTTATGGCTTTCAAGCGAGGGAAGCGCTAGATTTCAACAAATTGCCCTGAGTGAGGACACTGGAAATGCGATCAATGGGTCGATTCGGGTGGATTATTTTGCAGGAACAGGGCCCCTGGCAGGCGAATTTGCCAACAAAATTAAACAAAACTTGAAACTTTGGGTTCTTTTACCCAGGAAAAGCAATCCATAGCCCTTAGGAACACTTCCGAATTGTTTTAATTTTCTAGTCTACTCAAGCATACAATCTATGATTTTGAGATTCTTCATTCCTTTCTCGCTATTTAGAGTCAATCTATTTGTTGTTTGACGACGAAGCCCCCAAAAACTGTTCTTGAATTTTTTTTGTCATATTAGGAGACCACCTTGTTTATTTCATCAGCTTACGCACAATCCGCACCCGCTGCATCAAGCGCGACTGATCTGTCATCATCTTTGACCGGCATGTTGCCCTTGGTTTTAATGTTTGTGGTCTTGTATTTTGTAATGATTCGCCCTCAAATGAAGCGTCAAAAAGAACACAAAACAATGATCGAAGCTTTAGACAGGGGAGACGAAGTCAGTACAGCGGGTGGCTTTGTGGGTCGAATTTCCTCGCTTGAGGACAACTATGTCAAACTGGAGATCTCTAAAGGGGTAGAGATTCAATTGCAACGCTCAGCCATTTCTCAAGTTTTACCCAAAGGCACGCTCAAGTCCATTTGATTTTTTCAGATTTTTCTTTGCATCATCGATTTGAAGACTCTGACTTGATCTGTTTTTACCCAACGGAACACCCATGAATCGTTACTCAATTTGGAAGTACTTGACCATCGCCTGCGCGTTGCTGATTGGTGGCCTCTACACCTTGCCAAACTTTTTTGGTGAATCCCCGGCCGTACAAATATCCAGCGCCAAGTCTGGACAAAAACTCCCGTCTGACATACAGACTCAAGTCGAAACCATTTTAAAAAGCGCCTCTATCGTGCCAATGGCCAGTATATTTGAGCCAGGCAACTTTAAAATTCGACTCAATTCCAGTGATGAACAACTCAAGGCAAAAGATGCCTTGCAATTGGCATTAAACCCCAACTCGGCCAATCAAAGTTTCGTCATTGCTTTAAATTTAGTTTCAAGATCCCCAGCATGGCTTTCTCTTATTCATGCCTCTCCCATGTACCTGGGCTTGGACTTAAGGGGTGGCGTTCACTTCATGCTACAAGTCGATATGCAAGCCGCTTTGACCAAGAAAGCAGAGTCCATTGCTGGCGACCTTAGATCACAATTAAGAGAAAAAAATCTTCGTCACTCGGGTATCAACCGAGTTGATCAAAGCATCGATATTCTCTTTCGGGATACGACCACACTGATCGCTGCAAAGGCCTTGATTCAAGACCAATGGCCTGACATCAATACCTCTGAAAAAGCTCAAGGCAGCGAGCTCGTGTTGACTTTGAATCTCAACGCAGATGCTGCAAGAAAAGTACAGCAACAAGCTTTAAAACAAAACATCACCACGCTACACAATCGCATCAATGAGCTCGGTGTTGCAGAACCCGTCATTCAGCAACAGGGCTTAGATCGAATTGTTGTTCAACTCCCAGGTGTACAAGATACTGCAAAAGCCAAGGATATCTTAGGCAGAACTGCCACTCTCGAGATCCGATTGGTCGATGACTCTAGCGAAGCTCGCTCGGCAGAGCTTAGCACGTCCTCCATCGTACCTTTTGGCGATGAGCGTTTCTTAGAAAGAACGGGGCAAGCAGTTGTTGTTAAAAAGCAAGTTTTACTCACAGGTGAAAATCTGACAGATGCACAACCTGGATTTGACAGTCAAACCCAAGAGGCCGCTGTTCACCTCACCCTTGATGCAAAGGGAGCACGCATATTTCGTGATGTCACACGCGAAAACGTTGGCAAAAGAATGGCCATTTTGTTGTTCGAAAAGGGCAAGGGCGAGGTTGTCACCGCGCCTGTCATCAGGTCCGAAATTGGTGGTGGGCGCGTTCAAATTTCCGGTCGCATGAATACAGTTGAAGCCAATGATGTTGCGCTTTTGCTCAGAGCGGGCTCACTGGCCGCGCCCATGGAGATCATTGAGGAGAGAACCATTGGCCCCAGTCTTGGCGCAGAAAACATTGAAAAGGGCTTTAACAGTGTGACATGGGGATTTGTGGGCGTGGCGGCTTTCATGATTTTTTATTACATGTTGTTTGGTTTTTTCTCAAGTGTTGCGTTGGGTGTGAATTTGCTCTTATTGGTTGCTCTCTTGTCCATGTTGCAAGCAACTTTGACCTTGCCAGGTATGGCCGCCATGGCTTTGGTTCTTGGCATGGCCATTGATGCCAATGTTTTGATCAATGAGCGTGTCCGAGAAGAGTTGCGTTTAGGCATCGCGCCACAAGCAGCGATACACGCTGGATACGACAGAGCCTGGGCCACGATATTGGACTCCAACGTCACCACACTGATTGCTGGCTTAGCACTGCTCGCCTTTGGTTCTGGCCCAGTGAGAGGCTTTGCCGTTGTTCATTGCCTGGGTATCTTAACCAGCATGTTCTCCTCCGTGTTTTTCTCTAGAGGACTGGTGAATTTTTGGTATGGTCGCCAAAAAAGACTTCAAGCCGTCTCAATTGGTACAGTTTGGCGCCCTGGGCACAGTGACCCCAAGCTTCACTCCGATCAATAATCAATAGGTTTGCAAACATGGAATTTTTTAAAATCAGCAAAGATATCCCTTTTATGCGCCATGCATTGGCGTTCAATTTGATCTCTTTGCTCACCTTCCTTTTGGCTGTGTTTTTCCTTTTTAGCAGAGGACTGAATCTATCGGTTGAATTTACCGGTGGCACCTTGATGGAGGTGAGTTACCCTCACCCTGTTGATATCAATCAAGCGAGAATCAAAATTGAAGCCTTGGGCTTAAAAGATGTACAGGTGCAAAATTTTGGCACATCCCGTGACATTCTCATTCGTTTGCCAGCCAGCAAGGGGGGCAGTGCTGCCCGTCAAAACGAGCAGGTTATTGAAGCCCTTCGTCAAGCAGATGCAGCAGCAGAGCTTCGAAGAACCGAATTCGTTGGCCCTCAGGTGGGAGATGAGTTAGCCATTGACGGCCTAAAAGCATTGGCCTTCGTTGTCCTGGGTATCATGCTCTACTTGGCCATTCGTTTTGAATGGAAATTTTCCATCGCCGCCATTGTGGCCAACTTGCATGACGTCATCATCATCTTGGGCTTCTTTGCTTTTTTCCAGTGGGAGTTCTCTCTTCCAGTTTTGGCTGCTGTTTTGGCTGTTTTGGGTTATTCAGTCAACGAGTCGGTCGTTATTTTTGATCGAATTCGTGAAAATTTTCGACGCTACCGCAAAATGAACACAACCGAAATCATCGACAACGCCATCACGTCAACCATGAGCAGAACCATCATCACCCATGGCTGCACCCAACTCATGGTTTTGTCCATGCTTTTATTTGGGGGACCTACTCTGCACTACTTTGCCTTGGCACTGACCATTGGCATTCTTTTTGGTATTTATTCTTCTGTCTTTGTTGCTGCAGCCATTGCAATGTGGTTAGGCATCCAAAGAGAAGACCTGATTAAACCAGGTAATAACGATGCAAACCCAGACGACCCCAATTCTGGTGCTGTCGTTTAAGACGAGTTGGCGTTTTAATCAGTGAGCGACGCGGTCAGTATCGTCGCACAACTCATCTAAGATCAAAGCGTCTGGCTCTAAGCCCACACTCCAATAAACCATTAAAACAATAATTTTCAAATCGTCAATGCTCACAGGCCTACCCGGTACAGCCATGGCGCGATCAACCACGATCTCTCGCATGTGGGGCGGCAGCACTTGAGCTGACTCTAAAAAGCTTACAAAGCCCAAACTGTCTGCGCCTAAGTGATCTTGTTCTGCAATGGAGTAGACCCGCAAACTGTTGCTCGATTGTGCTTGCGAAATGCTACCCTGCGGGGGTTGGTGTTGATTGATATCGATCAATTCAGTTCGCGAAGAAGCCAAGCTCAAACCAGCAAGCCATTGAAGGGCTTGCTCAATTTCATCCGGATCAAACCCTACTGCACTTAACTTTCTGCCCAGGTGTCCAAGCTCTGGGCAGGCATCTCCGCGCCAATAATTTTCATAGACATATACGAGTACTTCAAACATGCTCTCAATATACCTCTTTTATTGATCCTAAACATTTTTTAGAATTTATCTCTATCCATATTAGGACGGCTCTATTTTGCACCATTTTTTTCAATTTTTGAATTTTTTTCAAAAACCGAGGACAATATGCCAATGGCTCTTTTAACCATACTTTCTTACCCAGATCCACGACTCCAAACGGTCGCACGACCGATCTCTCGCATTGAAGAGCATCACCAACTCCTGATACGAGATATGTTTGAGACCATGTACGAATCCAAAGGCATTGGTCTGGCAGCAACGCAAGTCAATCGCCACGAAAGATTGATTGTGATGGACGTCTCAGAAGACGCGTCTAAACCCATGATTTTGATCAACCCCCGGATCATTTGGTCCAGCTCAGAGCGAGTCATGGCCGAGGAGGGATGCCTTTCTGTGCCAGGTATCTATGACGGCGTTGAGCGTGCAAAAGAAATCAACGTAGAGTTTTTAAACGAGAGGGGCGACATCAACACCCTTCAAGCTCAAGACCTCTTGGCCATTTGCATTCAACATGAAATAGACCACCTTGAAGGCAAGGTGTTTGTTGAGTATTTGTCTTTTTTAAAGCGCAATCGAATTAAAACCAAGCTCCTCAAAGCCCAAAGAGAACAAGAGCGCGCATGACCATGCGACTTATTTTTGCGGGTACGCCTGAATTTGCCAAAATCGCGCTAGAGCGCCTTTATGAGGCAGGACATGAAATCGTTTTGGTTCTCACCCAGCCCGATCGCCCAGGCGGCAGGGGCCTTCAATTACAAGCCTCTAGCGTCAAGACCTTCGCATTAGAGAAATCCCTGCCCCTATTGCAAGTCAACAGCCTCAAATTGGATGGGAAATTTCCCGATCAAGCGATGCAGGCCCAGGACATGATTTCCCTGGCCCATGCCGATTTGATGATTGTTGCCGCTTACGGGCTGATCCTTCCGCGCTGGACCCTGAAAGCCACGCCTCTTGGCTGCTTAAACATTCACGCCTCTTTGTTGCCCCAATGGAGAGGCGCGGCACCCATTCATCGCGCGATCATGGCGGGTGACTCACAAACCGGTATTTGCATTATGCAAATGGATGAAGGTCTTGACACTGGAGATGTGCTGCTTTGTGAAAGCATGTCCATTGACCCCCTTGACACGACCGCGCTCTTACATGATCGGCTGGCAAACCTGGGTGCACAACTGATCACAAAGGCACTGCTCCAACTTCAATCCCTCACGCCCATGGCCCAAGACCCTCTTCTAGCAACTTATGCACATAAGATCAGCAAAGAAGAGTCGCACATTGACTGGAACAAATCTGCTCTTTGCATTCAGCGTCAAGTCCTTGGCCTTAATCCCACTCCGGGAGCCAAGACCTTGTTAAACCGTGAAACTTATAAAGTCTGGCATGCCCATGCCATTTCACACCCGACCAATCCCTTGGCCCAAAATCACCCTAGGGGGTCCATCGTGCATGTGTCGCAAGACGGAATTGATGTTCAATGTTTTGACGGCGTTTTAAGAATCACTCAACTTCAAAGAGCCAACCATAAAAAAATGCCCCTGTCTGAACTTCTCAAAGGCCAGGCCCTGGGAGTCGGCTCATGTTTTTCTTAAAACACAATTTTACAAATCCCTCCTTTGTGCAAGGCGCGCTAGAGCTATTGCCGGCCTGTTTTGGCATTTTTACCTGGGGCATGATGACGGGTGTGGCCATGATCCACTCAGGCTTGAACTACCCCGAGTCCCTCATGATGACGTTTTGTGTTTTTGCTGGAAGTTCACAATTGGCCGTCTTGCCGCTTTTGGCCGCTCGAGCTCCCATTTGGGTGATCTTGGCAACCGCCTTTTGCGTGAACCTCAGGTTTGTGGTCTTTAGCGCCCACCTTAGAAATTATCTCAAGACCTATCCGCGTGGGTACCGTGTCATGTGTGCTTACTTCACGGCCGATCTGAGCTACATCCAATTCATCAAGCGTTTTCCAATTCCTGCACTTTCCATAGATCAAAAAGCCATCGACGAACAAACGGCTTATCTCGCTGGAAGCAACGCATTGAATTGGTTCAGTTGGATGTTAGGCAGCATGATGGGTCTCTTTTTAACCCACTTCATCCCCATTGACTGGGGTTTGGGGTTTGCTGGCTTTTTGGCCCTTTTGGGCATCGCCATGACACTTGTAAGCTCTCACCTTAGGCTACTCGCAGCGGTCTTGTCGGGCATGCTTGCTGTTTATTTCGTTGATCTTCCTTTGAAATTGAATACGATGCTTGCCATTTTGATTTCTATTGCCGTATGTGATCAGTTTGAGCTTTATGCCGCTCGCCAACTCAAGCCCAAGAACTGACGATGGACCTCTATCATTTCTTATCCCTTCTTGGCATGACCCTTGTCACCATTCTTGCGCGCGCATTTTTCTTGTTTGCCAACGATAACTTTAAGCTTCCACTTTGGCTTGACCGAGCACTGGTTTTTGCGCCAATTGCAGCCTTATCCGCCATCATTGCTCCAGAAGTTTTTGTGATTGAGGGCTCCCTCATCTCTAGCCTTTGGAACTCAAAACTGATTGCGTGCAGTTGCTGCTTGTTTTATTATTTTCTTAAAAGGTTCAAGCCCCCTTCCGTTTTAGAAACTATTTTGTTGGGTCTTGCCGTCTATTTGCCACTACACCTGTATTTCAATATTTAAATGATTCCCGTGACATCAGGGAACACCCTTGTTGATAGGCATCTGTTTTTCTCACTTTGAACAAGGTTAAAATATTTTTGTGGTTCACCTCAAAGCTTTGCCCGACCACTTCTACCCCTTTTTTAAATCTTTTTCTCCTTGTTGTTCTGCCATATGAAATTCCTTCGCTTTACTGAACTGTGTCAACAAGGGCTTGTGAAAGACCAACGTGTTTTTATCCGTGCTGATTTAAATGTCCCGCAAGATGACAAGGGCGATATCACGGATGACACCCGCATTCGCGCTTCACTGCCTTGCATTCAATTGGCCTTGGACTCAGGTGCCGCTGTGATGATCACCAGTCACTTGGGTCGACCCCAAGAGGGTGTTTGGAGCCAAAGCGACTCGCTCTCTCCCGTGGCCAAACGATTGAGTGAACTTCTTCATCGCCCGATTCCATTGTTAAAGGATTGGGTTGGTGGCGTGAGTTTGAAAGCTGGAGAGTGTGTTTTGCTTGAAAACTGCCGCTTCAATCATGGCGAAAAGGCAAACGACCCGGTGCTCTCCCAAAAAATGGCCCACCTTTGCGATATTTATGTGCACGATGCATTTGGTACAGCTCACCGGGCAGAATGCAGCACCTATGGCATTGCCGAATACGTACGCACGGCTTGTGCGGGTCCCTTGCTTACAGCAGAAATTGAAGCGATTTCCAAAGCATTTACCTTGCCCCAAAGACCTTTGGCTGCCATTGTTGCAGGCTCTAAAGTCTCTACAAAACTGACCATCCTCAAGTCCCTCTCTTCTAAGGTTGATCAATTAATCGTTGGCGGGGGCATTGCAAACACCTTCATGCTTGCAAGTGGATTGCCTATTGGAAAAAGTTTATGTGAGCCAGACTTGGTGGATGACGCCAAACGCGTCATCCAAGCCATGAGAGAGCGTGGCGCTGAGGTGCCTATCCCTAGCGATGTGGTCGTTGCAACGTCCTTCTCTGCACAGGCCAAGGCCATCGTCAAAAACTCCAAAGAGGTCAAAAGCGATGAGCTCATCTTAGACATTGGCCCTGAAAGTACCGCCCTCTTGGCAAGTCAACTTTTAAAAGCTGGCACGATTGTTTGGAATGGCCCTGTGGGTGTTTTTGAATTCGAGGCCTTCTCTCATGGTACTCAAGGAGTCGCACAAGCCATCGCGAGATCCAGCGCCTTTAGCCTTGCGGGTGGTGGTGACACCCTAGCAGCTATTGCCAAATACGGCGTGACCGACCAAATTGACTATATCTCAACTGGGGGAGGTGCATTTTTAGAAGTCTTGGAAGGCAAAACGCTTTCGGCCTTTGAAATACTCTCTAAACGCGCCATGTCTCATTGAACGCGGCCCAAGCTTTTACTAACCCAGGGCTTGGCTAAAAGATTGAGCACCCGCGAGTCTAGAGCCTAGGCCCATTTGTTCAAGGCACAAACGCGATTAGGCGGGCAAAGGTGCGGGTGTAGACGTTGCGTGTCCTTTGTAATCAGTCCAACACCTTTGTGTAAAGTCATACAACTTACAACTTTTGGCGGTTTCAAAATACCATTTCCAAGAAAAGGGCTGAACAATGATTCGATCTGGCAACATCGTCTCTAGCTTGGATTGGGCAGCCTTTAACTTGTACAAAGGAATGCTCATGTCCACATGATGGGCCGTGTGTTCCATGATGTGATGCATCAAAGCTCCAATCTTAAATGGAAACGTCAAATGGACTGTCGTTGAGACAAAGGGCTGGGCCTTGGACCACGCTGCTCGCTCGTCGTGCCAAGAGACTTTGACATGCGTGTGGTGCACATACACCACAAAACCTATCATTGCACACCAAAAAAGAAACGGGATTAAAACAAAAAATAAACCCAAAAACCACATCGATTGTTGCGTGGCCTCAGCCAGTCCATACAAAGCACCCAACCAAGCCAATCCAAAAGCACTCACCAACAAGCTGTCCTTGACAAATATCGTGCGTCTGGTGGGCATATTCTCCTTGTTGGGAAAGATCATTTTGTTCCACCAAATTTCTATCATGTAATACAAACCTGGCGCCCAACCACTTCGATAGGCTCGATCAAGAAGTTTTTTGAATACGCCCAAGGCTTGGAATTCATCTTTGGTCAATGGCGCCCACACGAAATCGAATCCCTTTAAATTGGTGTATCCATGATGAACCACATTGTGTCCAATATCCCAAAGACTGTAAGGCGTGAGAGAGGGCAAAAATGCAATGCGCCCAATCCACTTGTTCAAGCTGCGATGCGGCGTCAAACTTTGGTGACACGCATCGTGCCCAATGATAAAGAGCCGCCCGATGGTAAATCCCGCGCCAATCGCACAGACCAATTTGGCCCACCAAGCTTGGAATGCGACGGTTCCGGCCAAGAAAAGCCCCCAAACACACAAGTCCAGGATCAATAAATAGATCGCCGATAGGGTTGTACTCTCTGACAAAGGGACAAGCCACTCGCGAATGACTTTGCGGTGAGGCATGGGCTGATCAACTGGAATTGGGGTTTCTATGGTTTTCATCGATAAAGAGGTCATGTCTGCTCGGGGCCCCCTTGTCTTTTGGCATGAATTTCATGCACCAATGACAAGCGCGTAAAAGCATCAAATTACGTACAAATGTTCTTTTTTGAAATGCAAAAATTTATCTAAACTTTTATTTCACCCACGATTATCCTCTTTACGAACAAATTCCCAAAATGTCTTTGTCAAAATCTCTTTGTACAAAAAGGCTTTTCAGTTTTTATTGTAGTACTTTTATACTATGCTTGTCGCATTTAGGTTTTATGGCTGATCAAATCCCTGTTTTCATTCTTGCTTTTTTATAAGCACCTTTAAGAAGTGACTCTTTATTTTTTGGATTTGATCGGTTTTAGTTTTTCAGTTCACTGACTCTCATTTTGTTGAAAATATGGGGACAAAGCACCCTGAGCTCCTTTGTGCTGTCTGGCTTTCATGGGACAATCTGTGATATGTCTATATCCAAAAACTCTCTGCTTCGCGCGACCAAAATCGTTGCGACTTTAGGCCCTTCATCAAACACGCCGCAAATGCTTGAGGCCATGTTCAAAGCGGGCGTGAATGTAGCTCGCTTGAACTTTTCTCACGGGAGTGCTCAAGACCATATCGATCGAGCGGCCATGGTCAGACAAGCCGCAACCAAAGCTGGTGTTGAAGTCGCCATCATGGCCGACCTACAAGGGCCCAAGATTCGCGTGGGTAAGTTTGAACAAGGCCGTGTTCAGCTAGAGAACTCCAAGCCTTTCATCTTGGATGCATCGCGCCAGTCCTTGGGGGACGTCAATGGTGTGGGTCTCGATTACAAAGAATTGCCCCGAGACGTCAAACCCACAGACATCTTGCTTCTCAATGACGGCTTGATTGTCTTAGAGGTGACGCAAGTCAAGGGTGAACAGGTTCATACCAAAGTAATCGTTGGCGGCGAGTTGTCCAACAACAAAGGCATCAATAAAAAAGGCGGGGGTCTTACTGCACCAGCATTGACAGCCAAAGACATGGATGACATCAAAACGGCGATGAGCTTTCAAGCAGACTACTTGGCAGTCAGTTTCCCGAAAAACTCCACCGACATGGAGCTTGCCAGACAACTTGCAAATGTTGCTGCTGCGCCGTTCAAGCACAAGCCTGGGTTGATTGCAAAAATAGAAAGAGCAGAAGCCATCCCACACTTAGAAGAGATTTTGAAATCCAGTGATGGCATCATGGTCGCTCGCGGAGATTTGGCCGTTGAGGTGGGCAACGCCGCCGTGCCCGCACTTCAAAAACATATGATCCGCCTTGCACGCGCTCACGACAAAATTGTGATCACTGCAACCCAGATGATGGAGAGCATGATCACAAATCCCGTACCCACACGCGCAGAAGTCAGTGATGTGGCCAATGCCGTTTTAGATGGCACCGATGCAGTGATGCTGAGCGCTGAAACTGCAGCGGGAAAATACCCCTTAGAAACAGTCACTGAGATGGCTCAAATTTGCCTCGCTGCTGAGTCTGCAGAACAAGTTGAATTGGACGCCGACTTTTCTGGAAAAACATTCCACCGCATTGACCAAACCATTGCCATGGGGGCTCTTTTTACAGCCCACCATTTGGGCGCCAAAGCCTTGGTGGCCTTAACCGACTCGGGGTCAACTCCCCTTTGGATGAGCCGCCACCGAATACAACTTCCCATCTACGCTTTGACGAGCAAATTAAGCACGCAACGCAAAATGGCGCTGTATAGAAATGTGACGCCATTGCTCATGGACACCAGCGCCGATCGCGATACGGCTCTTAACCAAGCAGAAGGGCATCTCAAGTCTAAACACATCGTGAGCGCTGGCGACGTGTATGCGATCACCTGTGGTGAACCCATGGGCTCTCCTGGTGGAACCAATATGCTTAAAATTTGCCAAGTCGGCTGAATTTTCTCAGTTTAAAATCTCCAATTTACCCTCTTCGTCTAGGAAATCAATATGGCCATCGTATCCATGCGTGAACTTCTCGACCATGCCGCCGAAAACGGCTATGGCTTGCCCGCCTTCAATGTCAACAACCTCGAGCAAGTTCAAGCCATCATGGAAGCCGCAGATGAGACAGGTTCTCCCGTGATCATGCAAGCGAGTGCGGGTGCTCGAAAATATGCGGGTGAGATTTTTCTAAAAAAACTCATTCAAGCAGCCATTGAGTCCTACCCCCATATTCCGGTGGTGATGCACCAAGATCACGGGCAAAGTCCCGCGGTCTGTCAAGGCGCCATTGATCTTGGTTTTTCTTCGGTCATGATGGATGGCAGCTTGATGGAAGATGGCAAAACCATCGCCTCTTATGAGTACAACTTAGAGGTTACAAAAAAAGTGGTCCAAATGGCCCACAAGCTAGGCATCACCGTTGAGGGCGAGTTAGGCTGCCTGGGCTCTTTAGAGACGCTCAAAGGAGACCAAGAGGACGGCCATGGATCAGAAGATGTTTTAACGCGTGAGCAATTGCTGACCGACCCCGAACAAGCGGCGGACTTTGTCAGAAAGACTCAGTTGGATGCACTGGCAATTGCAATTGGCACGAGCCATGGCGCCTATAAATTCTCACGCATGCCTACGGGGGATATCTTGGCCATCGATCGCATCAAACAAATTCACGCTCGCATTCCAAATACCCATTTGGTCATGCATGGAAGCTCTAGCGTTCCTCAAGACCTGTTGAGTAAGATTCGCGAATTTGGCGGTGAGATGAAAGAAACCTATGGCGTACCTGTTTCCGAAATTCAACACGCCATCAAATTTGGCGTTCGCAAAATCAATATCGACACCGACATTCGCTTGGCCATGACGGCTGCTGTTCGTGAATTTTTGGCCAAAAACCCAGGCAAGTTCGATCCCCGCGAGTTTTTAAAGCCAGCCAAACTTGCTGCAAAAGCCATCTGCAAGGAGCGCTATATTCAGTTCGGCTGTGAAGGACAGGGCTCCAAAATCAAAGGCGAGTCCCTTTTATTTGTTGCAGCCAAATACAACAGTGGGCACTTGTCCCAGGTGGTCGCATAAGGAAGTTTTTTTCTTTGGTTTCAATTTAGAGCTCTAGATTTTCTAGAGCTCTTTTTTGTTTTTTCAGTCTTTTACGCAATCGATCTCTCCGTTTTTTTGTTCTCTCTGGAGCTTGGCCACCATGCAATCCCTTTTTTCTTCAAACCTCCAATCCTTGCCACTCTTGGCACGAGGCAAGGTTCGGGACAACTATGCAGTTGGTGAAGACAACATCTTAATGCTCGCCTCTGACCGAATTTCTGCATTCGATGTCATCATGGGCGAGCCCATTGATGGCAAAGGCATTTTGCTGACACAAATGGCGCTCTTTTGGTTTGACAAGCTATCGGATCTTTGTCCCAACCACCTCACCGGCGAGGCGCCAGAGTCGGTCGTCAGAGTCGATGAGCGTGATCAAGTCTCACAGCGCTCCATGTTGGTTAAGCGCTTAAAGCCTCTTCCCATTGAGGCGGTTGTGCGAGGGTATCTTGCTGGAAGTGCTTGGACCGAGTACAAAACCCAACAAACCGCTTGTGGCATTGCACTGCCCAAAGGCCTACATCATGCCAGTGAGCTCCATCAACCCATCTTCACACCCGCCACCAAAGCCGCGGTTGGAGAGCACGACGAAAACATCAGCTTTGAGCAAACCATCTCTTTGATTGGTTCGTCCTTGGCCCATCAAATTCGCGATCTGAGCATTGCGCTTTATTCCAAGGCCAGGCTCATTGCCCTTGAAAAGGGCATCATCATTGCAGACACCAAATTCGAATTTGGTTTAAACGATCAAAATGAAGTCGTTTTAATGGATGAAATCCTCACACCTGACTCTTCCAGATATTGGCCTCTTGAGACCTACCAAGTTGGCACAAACCCGCCAAGCTATGACAAGCAGTACCTCAGAGACTGGTTAGAAAGTACACACATCCATGGTGCCCCTTGGAATAAAAAAGCCCCCGCTCCCCATTTGCCAAGGATGGTGATTGAGCAAACCGCGCAAAAATATCAAGACGTTTGGGCGCTCTTTAAACCCGATTAATTCAAAGCCATGCTTAGTTTTCTTCTGTATTTGGAGATCAACTCTGCCTGCGGATCATCGACTTGAGGCACATGCCCTGCCAGCTCTATGGCGCCTTCTGCTTTAGGTGTTTGTGCCTGGCTCTTGGTGGTTTTAACAGGCGTCATCAACTCCAAAATGGAAACGAAGAGTTTTCTAGCGACTTGATCTGACCACAGTTTGTCTCGCATCACAATTTCAAGCAACTCGTCCATCGCTTGAGTCAACGCCCCGCTGGCCACCAAACAACGCGCTTTTGCCAGTCGAGTCTCAAAATCACGCTTGTTGAGTGCAAGATGCTCATCAAACTGCTCCATGCGCCAGCTTGCTTTTTCGCTCGTCTGCATAAACTTCAAGCACTCCAGCCAGTGATGCAAAGCATCAAACCTCAATTGCAAAGGAATTTGGGTCAAGGATGGCGCCAAAATCATTTCTGCTGTTTGTAGTTCACCTAATTTGATCAACAGTTTGGCATAATCATAGCGGGTGTCTTCACTCGCTGGGTTCATGGCCAAGGCCTCTTGCAACTTGACCAACGCCTGCTCGTCGTTGCCCTCTTGCAAGAGTTCTTGCGCTTCTTGCGCGTCTTCTTGTGCAATCAACTCATCAATTGAGGGCAAATGTTTGTCTAAAAACTCCTTGAGTTTGCCCTCTGGCAAGGCACCCATGAAGCCGTCTACTGGACGTCCCTCTTTCACTAAAATACAAGTAGGTATGCTTTTGATCCCAAATGCACCCGCCAATTGTTGCTCATCATCAGAGTTGATTTTTACAAGTTTGAATCGCCCTTGGTAATCCTCCTCTAATTTCTCCAACATGGGGCCTATGGTTTTACAAGGGCCACACCAAGGCGCCCAAAAGTCCAACAAAACAGGCGTTTGCATCGACGACGCCATCACTTCTTGTTCAAAATTTTCTACCGTAACATCCATCATTTCCATCTACTCCTAGCAAAACCTTAAAATACAAGCTAATTGTCACATTTAATAGGCCAAAAAAATGACTCAACCCCTTATTGCAGTCGTCATGGGCTCCCAATCTGATTGGGAAACCATGCAACATGCCGCCCTTATATTGCAAGAATTTGATATTTCATTCGATGCGAGCGTTTTATCCGCTCATCGAATGCCAGACCAAATGTTCAGCTTTGCTGAACAGGCCAAATCTCGTGGCTACAAGGCTATTATCGCCGGTGCAGGCGGTGCCGCACATTTGCCCGGAATGTTAGCCGCTAAAACAACGCTGCCCGTTTTGGGCGTGCCGGTCGCAAGCAAACATCTCAACGGTGTCGACTCCCTGCACAGTATCGTGCAAATGCCCAAAGGTATTCCTGTGGCGACATTCGCCATTGGCATTGCTGGTGCGGCCAATGCTGCACTTTTTGCCGTCTCCATGTTGGCCATCACAGACAAAACACTTGAGGAAAAACTGATGCTTTACCGTCAACAACAAACTGCTGCTGCTCAAAACTCTAAGCTTGAGCTCTAAAAGCCCTCACCGATTGCATGACTTTCCCCGATTCTCTTTTGTCACAACTTCTTCTTCTTTTTAAACCGCTCTATGAACGACGCAATCCGTCCACTTGATTATTTGGCCCCTCCTGCATGCATTGGCATTTTAGGCGCTGGTCAACTCGGACGCATGTTGGTGCACACTGCTCAAAAAATGGGCTATCAAACCGTGGTTTTAGACCCCGACTCCAACGCTCCTGCGGCTCATTTGAGCCATGAGTTTCTTCAGTTTGCCTATGATGATCCTCAAGGTATCGATCTCTTGGCTCAAAGAGCCTCTCGCGTGACCACAGAGTTTGAAAATGTCCCGGCACATACCTTAGAAAGTTTAAGCTTAAAAGTACCCGTTCGACCCAGCGCATATGCCGTCTCCGTTGCACAAGACCGCACGATTGAAAAGAACATGATTCGTGCGTGCGATCTCCAGACCGCTCCTTATCACATCATCGGCCAAGCTTGCGACATCTTGAAAACCCCACTGGAGCTGTTTCCTGGTATTTTAAAAACCGCTCGCTTGGGCTATGACGGCAAAGGGCAAGTTCTCGTGCACGATATGGCCGAGTTGCACTCGGCCTACGCCTCTTTAAATGCGTTCTCCAATCCAACAGCCTCTGATGAAAGCATCCCTTGTGTCTTTGAAAAGAAACTCCCCCTTTTGGCCGAGTTCTCTGTCATCGTTGCCAGAAACGAGCGCAATGACATGGTCAACCTGCCCATTCAATGCAATCAGCATATCAATGGGATTTTGCATCTTTGCACGGTTTTTAATCACGCTTTAGATGCTGAACTTGAAAATGAACTCATCCAAGCTGCGCATAAAATTGCGCAAACTCTTTCCTATGTGGGTGTGCTTTGTGTGGAGTTTTTCATCGTGGATGAATCCCCTTCTTCACTCCCTTCTTCCCGTACGTCAAAGACGCCTTCTTGGGTGGTCAATGAAATAGCACCTCGACCACACAACAGCGGTCATCACAGCCTGGACTCGTGTGATGTTTCACAGTTTGAGCTTCAACTTCGAACGCTTTGTGGACTTCCCCTTGTCACGCCAAGGCAGCACAGCCCTTGTGTGATGCTCAATTTGCTGGGCGACCTTTGGTTCAAAGAGGATGGCACAGGGCCCATTGAGCCGGCCTGGGAGAAGGTTTTGGCCCACTCAGGTACACATCTGCATTTGTACGGCAAAACGCAAGCCCGAAAGGGCCGAAAAATGGGGCACCTCAACATCACGGCAGCGCATCCCAAAGAGGCCTTGATGATCCTTGAGAAATGCCTTCATATTTTAGACTTGCCCCCGATCAAAAGCGCTTTTTTGTCGATGTCCACCCATCATGATCATTGAGCACCCCTCTAGAGCAGATCTCCTGCAAGCCGCCCAGTCTCTAAAGGCGGGCAAGCTGGTCGCTTTTCCAACAGAAACCGTCTATGGCTTGGGCGCCGATGCAGAAAATGACCATGCGGTTGAGCTTGTTTTTGAAAAGAAAGGGCGGCCCAACGATCATCCCTTGATTGTTCACATCGCCGACATGCACACCGCCGAGCACTTTGCTTGCAATATTCCTCCTTTTGCCAACGTATTGATGAAGCAGTTCTGGCCGGGTGCATTGACACTCATTTTGCAAAGGCAGCCTGGCATTGCCAACGCTTCCAGTGGACATCAAAGCACGATTGGTTTAAGAATACCCTCCCACCCCATGGCCTTGGAGCTGCTTGAAATTGCAAAAAGTTTAGGCGTGTTTGGCATCGCTGCGCCCAGTGCCAATCGCTTTGGTCGCGTGAGCCCCACTCAAGCGGTTCACGTTGTCGAGGAACTTGGAGAAGGCTTGCTGATTTTGAACGGAGGCGCTTCACACATCGGGATTGAATCCACGATCATCGACTGCTCCAGAGGACAACCCATCTTGCTTCGCCCTGGGCAGTTAAGCACCGAATCATTGGAGCAAGTGTTGCATCAATCCATTGCGCAGGAATTGATCGATGAAACCCCCGACAACTCTTCACCCACGGCGCTTAAAGCCATCGCACCCAAAGTCTCTGGGCGTTTATTGGCACACTATGCACCCCAAGCCAAGGTGTTGCTGCTGGATTGCCAAGCGCTCGAGCAGCGCTTGTCCTCTTACATGCCGCAACCCAAGGCATTCATTGGTGTGTGGAGCGCAAGCCCACTTGTCCTTGACTCAAAGACATTTTTATACCAAGCCATGCCCAAAAGGGCTGAGGTCTGCGCTCAAGTTCTTTTCTCAACCCTCAGGGCTTTTGACAAAGCGGGCGTTCAGGAAATATGGATCGAACAGCCCCCCTTTGCGCCAGACTGGTTAGGCGTCAATGATCGACTCAAAAGAGCATCTCATGCCCAATAATTCTGATTTTTATGTCCTCGCACCTCCATAAGCCCGAAGTCCCAGTAAACTACAAGCCCTTACTGGAGTGAACAGATGATCAAGAAGATGTCCAAATGGACCATGCAAGTCGTCGCCTTGACCACAATGGGTCTGCTTTGCCTTCTCGCGGGCTGTGGCTCGAGCTCCAAATACGATGAGTTCTTTCCCACTCGCATTGTCTCCATTGGAGATTTTTTAAGCTATCAAGGCACACCAGTCAACGCTTTCAATGACAAGTTGACCGTCAATGACATGACGGTCAACAATTGGGTAACACAACTTGCAACCAGCTACAACATTGCTTTTGACCCCAGTTCAACGGCGTTTGCAACCCCTAAGGCCACAGTGGCTGATCTGCCCAAGCAGCTGAGCGGTTTTGTGCCCAAGCCTGGAGACATGCTCGTCATCAATGCGGGCATGAACGATATCTTGAACCACACCCAAGCCGTTTTGAATAAAACGGAAACGCCCGACCAAGCGGTCTCTTTGTTGGGTGCACTTGGCACGGCGTATCAACTTTTTGCAAGGGACCAACTTAAAAATTTCTCACATATTTTGATATTGAATGCCTATGATCTCAAGGGCAGTCCTTTTGCACAAAAAAATGCCGCTCGATTTGCGGCGGCTTGGCCCAATTATGCTGGCGGATTGTCTCAATTCATTCAAGATGAAACACGCAACTTCAACAACAAAATCATCTCAAATGCTGGCACTTACGTCTCTGGCCAAGGGGTTCGATTGTTTGATGCAGAAGTCCTTTATTTGAGTGCTGACTTTCAAGGCTATGGCATCACAACGGCTGGACTCACTTTGGCCGCGTGTCCTGTGGTCATGGCTGGCATCAATTGCACCGCCAAAAGTGCGGACCCCAATTACAACACCTACCTCTATGCCGATGATATCAACGTCACGCCCGTTGCACAGCGCTTACTTGGCGCCTACACCTATACCTTTTTAAGAAGTGCCAAAGGCTGGTAATGTATGCTGCGAAATTCACCTGTTCGCTACCCATTGAATCAAACCCTCCAAAACAGCAGCCCCCTCCCTTGCTTTGGGATCGTTCAAGATGGCCACCAACATATACCGCTTTTGTTGTCTGCCTTGAACAAATCCAGCGATCGCATTCACATCTCTTAAGCTACCCGTCTTTAAATGAGCGAGTGCGGTGCTTTGACTTTTCTTTAAAGTCCCGTCCATGCCCGTGATGGGCAAAGATGAGATCAATTCAGGCATATAAGGTGACTGCCAAGCGTAGCTCAACAAATCCACCAAACCTTGTGCACTGAGTTGATCATCTCGACTTAAACCCGAACCCTGATCGATTTGCAAGGGTGTTGGAGATATTTTTTCGCGCCACCACTTTTGAACAATCTCTCTGGAGGCCGCCTCGTTCGCACCGCTTGGCGTTCCCATGCTTAAGCTCAAAAAAAGATGCTGCGCCATGACGTTATTGGAGAATTTATTCATGTCTCTGACTATATCTCCCAAGGGCTGAGAGTTTTCGCTCCATAGCAGCGTTGCCTTTGCTGGCAACACCCCCAATTTGAAGGACCCCGCAATCTCGCCTCCCAAACTCTGCCAAATTCCAGCGAGTGCTCTTTGAGTAAATTCTTTAGGTCTTGAAAAGGCCAAAGGCCAAATTTTCATGCCGCAAGACTTCGCAAAAGTGCCATTGAATTTAATGAACAAGGATTGCGAAAAGTCTGCCTTCAACTCCTGCCTGTAATCTAGACAGTTTGAATGAGTCAAAGGAACTTGCTTTGAATACGCCAAACCGTCCATTCGTGGCTCAATGTCGATGTGCGCCACGCCGCTCAATGGATCTGGCGTGATGCTGACCAACAAGGCGTTGAAGTTGATCAACAGCGCATCCGCGAAAACGTTGTAAGGGCGAAGGGGTTCACCATCAAATTTACCCGGATCTTTTTCAGGTGCATCAAACAAACTCTTATCGATCAGGACGTCGCCTTGTATTTTCTGAATACCCAAAGATCTCAATTTCTGCATGACATGCGTCGCATTTTCCACCGTCAGTTTGGGATCTAAACCACCACGCAAGATGACATCACCCTCCAATACGCCAGAAGGTTTGATTGGTCCCGTGATAAAGACATTGGTTTTCCACGTGTAGTTTGGCCCGAGCAAATCCAGTGCGGCCTGTGTGGTGACCAACTTCATGAGTGAGGCCGGTATTCTTGGTAGGGAGGCCAAATGGCTTATTTCAGCTTCTTCTTGAACGTTCGGCGGAAAGCTTGCACGAGTGGGGACCTCTTTCACCATCACACTCAAAGAGTTAGGCGAGAGATCTGCTTTTTGCAATAAATTAACAATCTGCGCTGGCAAAGACCCTGCCACGTTCACCCTTTGAGACGAGCCTAAAGGTGTTTGCCTCACAACGGGCTCTTTTGCCCAAACCGCGGATATCAACAGCAAAGCCATCAACACCCCAGACCTGCGTTTCTTGGAAAACTGGCGCATACCCAGTATTTTTATAGCGTCTTTTGAGTTCATTTTTTGACTTTGCCCAAGAAAGTTCGACCTGTCAAGACGCCCGTCCATTAAGTAGGCCCGAGGCCATGCTGGCTTTTGGCTGCGACAGACCCATAATTCAAAGCGCCATGGGGGATAATAAAGCCATGAAATTTTTAGCCATCGAGTGCAGCAGCGATACCTTGTCCTTGGCTGCGTCCAAGAACTTGAATACTTGGTCCTTCGAATGTACAGCAGGCGCGCGTACTTCAAGTGTTTTGATCCCCGAATGCTTAAACGGCATGGCTGAGTTGGATTTGAACTTTAAACAACTAGATGCCATTGTGTATGGCAAAGGACCCGGCTCCTTCACTGGGTTGCGCACCGCATGCTCTGCGGCCCAAGGCTTTTCTTTTGGACATGGCGTTCCTACACTGGGATTTGACTCTTTGCTTGTCTTGGCTCAAGCTGCTCTCCAAGCCAGGCCCCAATTTTCACATGTGCTTTCTATTTTGGATGCTCGAATGGGACAAATTTATGTGGGTGCATATGAAAAAATCCATCCACGCTGGCGTGTCAACCTAGCACCTTGCTTGCTTGATCCTAGCGCCATGCAGTTGCCCAAAGTTTGGACTGAGGCCCATTCAAACTTGTCCGTCTTGGTCGCTTGCAATGCATTAAACATTTTTCAAGATGATATCGAGCAGATGCTTTGTACCCAATCTGTCAAATATGAACTCATTCAGATAAGCCCTCGAGCAGATGCGCTCATTGAGCTTGCAAAAGCTCATTGTGCAGACACGGGCTTTTCGTTGGAGCTGCAAACCTGCACGAGCTTGCCAACGCCTCTCTATTTGCGCGACAGAGTAGCGCAGACCACGCTTGAACGATCCCAGGCGCGAGAATCAAACCTTGCTCATCGGCCTTAATTGCATGTCCAACCCATTCCCTCTCTCCTAGGATCGGTGCCAACATGCGTGAATACCCGATAGAGCCGCTTCACTTTGTGCACTTAAGTGAACTCGAACTTGATGAGTTGTTGCTCATTGAACAATCGGTTTACTCAAAACCCTGGACGCGCGGTAATTTTTTAGATGCAATCAAAAACAACAACTGGTGTCACCTTTTGATAAACGGCACCACATTGACTGGCTATTTTGTTGCTATGATGGGATTTCAAGAGGTGCATCTTTTGAATTTTACGGTGGCCAAGCCGTTCCAAAACAAAGGCTACGGACTGCATATGTTGGAGAGTTTGGCACTGATGTCCAAAACGGTGAGTGCTCAATGGATCTGGCTTGAGGTTCGCGTGAGCAATGAACGCGCCTTTAAAGTTTATGAAGCTTTTGGCTTTAAAAAAGTAGGCGAGAGAAAAAACTACTACCCTTTGTCAAGCCATCAACGCGAAGACGCGATCATTATGAGCTATAGGTTATAACTGTTCATGAAGCTGCAACTCACCCCGCGAAAGAAATCCATCTTAAATGAGATGGGAATCTCACTTTATTACAAAAAAGCTGTCCCCCCCCCTCAGGTGCCGGCTATTCGCCCTCGCCCATTGACAAGCTCCTCGCCCCCTGCGCACCCAACTCCAAACAAGCCCCCCATTGGTGCAGGTTTGCCAAACCCCGCACTGATCTCTCAGGTCGCCAAGATGAACTGGGTGGAAATCGAAGCGCATCTTCAAACTTGCCGTGCATGCGATTTAGGACACAACGCCCCCCTGAGATACATCGAGGCGTTTAAAGTTGAAAACAGCAACACCGAAAAAAGATCTAAGATTGACTGGCTGATCGTATCCGACTCACCCAAAAGAGCCCTAGATGGCTCGGTCGTCGCGTTTTCAGAAAATAGCCTTGCCTTGTTCAATGCGATATTAAAGCACCTTCTCTTTGCCAGCCCTCCCTTGCCCGATAGAAAAACACCTGTGTTGAATTATTTCATTACCCATACGGTCAAGTGTCTTAGCCCAAAGCTTGAGGCCCCTGATGATGTTGCAACGCAAACGTGTTTAATCCATTTAAAGCAACAAATCAAACTGCTTGAGCCTCAACTCCTTTTGGTCATGGGGCAAGCAGCAGCACATGCGCTTTTACAGGACACCCCCTTAAAAAATGAACCTCTGGGTAAATTGCGTTCAAAACTTCATCAATTTGAAAACACCCCAATGATCGCCACCTACTCGCCCGAACAAATGATGCGCTCAGGGGAGATCAAATCAAATGCTTGGACAGATTTATGCTGGGCTCATTCATTGATTCATTGATTCTTCACCCCCTATTTTTTCACATTCATTATGAAATTTCTCGATCAGCTTTTAAGATCCAACACACAAAACCAATCCCTCTTGTGTGTCGGCCTTGATCCAGAACCCAATCGGTTTCCTTTAAAGTGGCGCGGCCAATCTGACAAGATTTTTGATTTTTGCGCTGAAATCATCAACGCCACGGCCGATCTGGTCATGGCATACAAGCCACAGATTGCTTACTTCTCTTCCCACAGAGCCGAGCTTCAACTTGAGAGAGTCATTCGCCATATTCGCGATGTGGCCCCATCCGTGCCGATTATTTTGGATGCCAAGCGGGGCGACATCGGTAGCACTGCACAGCAGTACGCCATCGAAGCGTTTGAGCGCTACGGTGCAGATGCGCTGACCCTTTCACCTTTCATGGGCTTTGACTCGATTGCGCCGTATTTAAAATACCACGACAAGGGCGCTTTTCTTTTATGCCGCACGTCTAACCCCGGTGGCGATGATCTTCAAAATCAGCGTCTCTCAACTATGGAGAACAACCCGCATTTGTACGAACACATTGCCAGTTTGGCCAACGGCCCATGGAATACAAATGGCCAACTTGGCCTTGTCGTGGGAGCAACCTATCCCAACGAAATTGAGCGCGTTAGACAAAAAGCACCGACCTTGCCTCTCTTAATTCCCGGCATTGGCGCACAAGGTGGTGACGCCCTTGCAACGGTCAAGGCGGCCAAGAGCACAGAGCGTGCACGCGTGATTGTGACCTCTTCACGCGCAATTATTTATGCCTCTGATCAAGATGATTTTGCCAACGCGTCTCGACAGGAAGCCTTAAAAACCAGAGCCCTTTTACAAAGTTCATGAACCCTTATTTTGGGTGACTCTGTTTCCTATTCGTCTTTGATTCGTTTTCTAAGCCAACAGTTTTTTTAAGTAATGCCCTGTAAAGCTTTGCTCATTTTGCGACAATTGCTCAGGTGTGCCGCAACCCAATACTTGACCACCTTGGTCGCCCCCTTCTGGGCCCATGTCAATCAGCCAGTCTGCCGTTTTGATCACGTCTAAATTGTGCTCAATGATCACAATGGTATTGCCCGCATCTCTCAGGCGGTGAAGGACTTTTAACAACAACTCAATGTCTGCGAAATGCAAACCCGTTGTTGGCTCATCCAAGATATAAAGCGTTCGACCGGTGTCTCTTTTGGACAGCTCCAAGGCCAACTTGACGCGTTGCGCCTCACCACCTGACAAAGTGGTCGCAGATTGTCCAAGCTTGATGTAACTCAAGCCCACATCCATCAAGGTTTGTAACTTTCGCGCGATACTGGGCACCGCTTGCAAGCACTCCATCGCAGACTCTACCGTCAACTCCAATATTTGTGCAATATTTTTACCTTTATAGGTGACCTCCAAGGTCTCACGGTTGTAGCGTTTACCAAAACACACATCGCAAGGCACGTAAATATCTGGTAAAAAATGCATCTCAACCTTAACGACTCCATCGCCTTGGCATGCTTCACATCGTCCGCCCTCCACGTTGAAAGAGAATCGCCCTGGCCCATAGCCACGCTCTTTGGCCATCGGCATTTCAGCCAACAACTCGCGAATGGGTGTCAACATCCCTGTATACGTTGCAGGATTGCTTCGAGGTGTTCTTCCAATGGGAGACTGGTCAACGTTGATCACCTTATCGAAATGCTCCAAACCCGCGATTTCCTCATGCGGCGAAGGCTCTTCGTGAGAGCGGTACAAGTGCTGTGCGGCGGCCAGGTACAAGGTGTCATTGACCAATGTGGATTTACCCGATCCAGATACACCAGTGACACAGGTCATGAGACCCACCGGAATATGAACGTCAATCGAGCGCAAATTGTTCCCGCAAGCACCCTTAATGAACAAAGACATTCCCATGGGTTGGGCACTCTGGCTAGGTGTTGGGGTCGTGTGTTTGAAGTGTAGGCTTTGCTCTATGGTCTCTTTGCTTGAACCAAGCTTTGAAAATGGGTGCGGCTGAGTATCTAAAATCGAAGGAACAGGCACATTTTTGTAGCCCCTGGTGCTTGAGATCTCTAATTTTGTTTGTATGCGTTTTTTGGTGTCTGATGCGTTGCCCTTTTTGAGCTGATCATGGGTCTTGACCTCTTGGGTCAACCAGGGGCTTCGGATCTTTGGAACTTCGATCTTCAGGGCTCCACTTAAGTAACGCCCGGTCAGAGATTGAGGATTGCGCTCCACTTCACTTGGCCGACCTTGCGCAATCACACGCCCGCCATGAACGCCTGCGCCTGGACCCATGTCTACACAATAATCCGCCGCTCTAATCATGTCTTCATCATGCTCAACCACCAAGACGGAGTTGCCAATGTCTCTCAAATGCTTAAGCGTCTCGATCAAGCGTTCATTGTCTCTTTGATGCAAGCCAATGCTGGGCTCATCTAGGACGTACATGACCCCCGTTAAACCAGAACCTATTTGTGAAGCCAATCTGATGCGCTGCGCCTCACCACCAGAAAGGGTCTCCGCACTTCTTGCAAGGCTTAAGTAATTGAGCCCCACATCGTTTAAGAATTTCAATCGAGATTGAATCTCCTTGATCACCTTTGAAGCGATGTCAGCTTTGGCGCCTTTTAGGCTCAGACTTACAAAATATTTCAAACACTCACCTAGGGTCAAATGACTCACTTCATGCAAGCCCTTTGCACCTGACCCCTCGCCAAGGCGAACATGCAAAGCCTCTAGCTTTAATCTCGCTCCAGCGCATACATTGCAAGAGCGCGTGCTCCTATAACGGCCCAAGTCCTCCCGAACCAAGGCAGATTCCGTTTCTTTGTAGCGCCTTTTCATGTTCACCAAGATGCCTTCAAACGCGTGCTTTTTGCTTGTTTTGCGCGTTGGTTTTCCAGCGGCATCAATCACATAATTGAACTTGATCTCTTCCGTGCCCGAGCCATTTAAAATAATTTGTTGAGTTGCCAAAGGTATCGACTCAAATGGCGTATCAATTTCAAACTGGTAATGCTTTGATAGGCTCTCAAGCATAGAGAAAAAATAAGCGTTCCTCCTATCCCAACCCTTGATCGCACCACTGGCCAAGCTCAAGCTAGGAAAGGCCACCACACGGTTGGGATCGAAAAACTCCTCTTGACCCAAACCCTCGCAGGCCTCGCACGCTCCAGCCGGGGAGTTGAATGAAAAAAGCTTTGGCTCCAATTCGCCCATTGAGAAGTGACAAATAGGACAGGCAAATTTGGCGTTAAAGCTCCTCTCCTCTAACGTATCTAAGTTCAAAACAATCGCCTTGCCTGACGCAACCATCAAGGCGGTCTCAAAACTTTCAGCCAAACGTTGAGACGCATCCTCCCGTACTTTAAGACGATCGATCACGACATCCAGGTCATGTTTCTCGGTTTTTTTGAAACTCGGTAAGTCTGTCGCCTCTAGCACCTCTTTGCCAACTCTAAAGCGCACAAAGCCCTTTTGTTGCAATGCAAGAAGTTGATCGGCGAATTCACCCTTTTTTTCTCTGGCGATCGGCGCCAAAACCATGATCCTTGTTTCTGCTGGAAATGTCATGACGGTATCGACCATTTGCGACACCGTCTGAGCTTGCAATGGCAGGGTGTGCTCTGGACAATGCGGCGTACCAGCACGGGCAAATAAAAGCCTCAAATAATCATGTATCTCCGTGACCGTGCCTACTGTTGAGCGAGGATTGTGGCTGGTCGCCTTTTGCTCTATTGAAATCGCGGGTGATAAGCCCTCGATCAAGTCCACATCGGGCTTGTCCATGCGCTGTAAGAATTGCCTGGCATACGCTGACAAACTTTCAACATATCTCCTTTGCCCTTCGGCATAGAGTGTGTCAAAGGCCAAGCTGGACTTGCCCGAACCCGATAAACCCGTGATCACCACCAATTGATTTCTAGGCAGATCTAAATCAATGTTTTTTAAGTTGTGTGTTCTCGCTCCCCTGATACTGATGAGACCATGAGGCGTATTCTTTTGATCGATCACATGGCCTAAATATGGGCCTTCAATGGATGCATTCACGGTAGGATTTGTCCCTTAAATTAACCGTACATGATAACTTTTTTCCTCCATTTGCGCCAACCTAAAAAAACTTATCTCTCTACTTTTACTGTTTTTTCCCCGCATTTTCCACCCATGACTTGCAAACACCTGCTGGCAATTTGATCTGGAAAACCCATTGTTTTATCTAATTTGAGTCTTAACCGCTCTCAAACCATGCTCGTTTGGGAGACAATCTGTCCTTTACCCTCTCATCCTTTGTCTGAGTGCCCTTCCAGTGCAAGATCTACCAAACACGACACTTTCCGATCCTCACCGCATGACCGAAGATGAAAAACGTGCCAGTTTTTCTCTCGCCTGTATTTACGGACTCCGAATGCTTGGACTTTTCATGGTTCTACCGGTTTTTGCCATCGAAGCCAAAAGCTACATCGGCGGCAACGATGAGGTGGCCATTGGTTTCGCCATTGGTCTTTATGGGCTGGTTCAAGCTGCGCTGCAAATTCCATTTGGGCTGGCCGCAGATCGTCTAGGACGCAAAAAAATCATTGTGTTGGGTCTCTTGCTTTTGGCGCTAGGCAGTTGGCTTGCGGCCATCGCCACCTCTGTTCATGGCTTGGCCCTTGGCCGCGCCATTCAAGGGGGAGGTGCAATTTCAGCCGCGGTCAGCGCATTGCTTGCTGACCAAACTCGCGCAGAAGTCAGGACCAAAGGCATGGCTCTCATTGGTGCAAGCATCGGTCTGATGTTTGCCGTTTCATTGGTAATTGGTCCTTTTTTAAGCCGCTGGGGTGGTTTGCCCTTTATTTTTGAAGTCACCCTCGCCTTGTCTTTGATTGGCGTTGCAGTGGTTGTATTTTGGACGCCTCAAGAGCAGTTCCATCTCTCCACCACGCCACCAATTCCTTTTTCTCAATTAAAAAGCTTGGTTTTTACCACCGACTTACTCAAGCTTTATTTTGGGGTTTTTGTTTTATATGGGGTGCAACTTGCAACTTGGATGGCCGTCCCGCCCTTGCTCGTGGGCGCAGGCGTTGTCAAAGACGATCATGGCTGGGTTTACTTGCCAGCCGTTTTGTTGTCATTTGTTGTCATGGGTTTGACGCTCTTTCCACTTGAACGAAAGGGGCTGCTTCGACCTTTATTTTTAAGTTCAATTTTTTTGGTTTTCTTGGTTCAATTGGGTTTTATGTTTGAAACTCTCCATGCTCCAAACATTTGGTTTTTAGAAATCCTTTTGTTTTGTTTCTTTTGTGGCTTCAATATCTTAGAGGCCAGTCAACCCAGTTTGGCCTCGAAAATTGCACCTTTGCAAGCACGTGGCTCTACGCTTGGGATCTACAACACACTTCAATCCTTGGGTATTTTTACGGGCGCAGCAGCTGGTGGCTGGGTCGCAAAACTCATCGGCCCAGAGGGCCTCTTTGCTTCAGCCAGCGCGCTCTTGCTGCTTTGGATTTTTGTCTCCTGGCGAATGAATTACTCCCCCAAGGCCGAATAAAAGCGAGGTAACGGCTTCTTAAGCCGCCGCCTGGATCTTGAGCGCTTGCTTGGAGGCCTTTCGCTTGGCACCTCTTTTCGCCTTTCGCCAAGGTGACTCCTCTAAAGAGAAAAGAGAGCGTGGCTCTCTAACCTCACGGGCAATCTCAAAGCCTCTCGAACTCAGTGTCTTTTAGCCATTAGGCTTTTCATTGAGCTCGCATTGCAACTTGATAAATCTTCATTTTTCAGGGGTTTTTTAGTTGCCAGATGGATCTTTTTCAAGCTATGCTTTATTCTTCATAGTACTTTTGTAATAACCATGCATTGATTACTTTTTGTCAACATGCATTTTGTTAAGTTGCAAACTTAGACGTTCATAGCGAATTGAGCCGATCAGGTCATGATCTCCAGAATATACTGGTGATATCATCAATCTTTTATGCTTTCAACACGATGGTGGATTGCATATGAGTTGTTTTATTTTTTATTGAAAGTTTTTAATATGGCATCTGTCAATAAAGTGATCTTGATGGGAAACTGTGGTCGCGACCCTGAGGTTCGTTATCTCCCATCTGGGCAAGCTGTTGCGAACGTGAGCATAGCGACCTCAACTCGACGTAAAAATCGCGAAACTGGGGACATGGTAGAAGATACGCAATGGCACAGAATTACTTTTTACGACCGCCTTGCTGAAATTGCTGGTGAATACGTCAAAAAGGGGCGCCCTATTTATGTGGAAGGTCGCTTGAAATATGGGAAATACACCGACCAAGCCGGTATTGAAAAAAACACCGTTGACATCATTGCCACGGAGTTGCAACTTCTAGGCGGTCGCGATGGCTCGAGTTCTAGCGAAGACTCTGGTGGCAGCTACTCGCCTCAAAATGCACCCAGCAAGCAAGCACCTAAAACTGCGGCCCCATCTGCTGCTCAGGCGCCCAAAACAAACTTTGACGACATGGATGATGATATTCCTTTTTAAGTGTACGCATCTCGAATCGTGTCCTTGCTAAAGGCCGACTTTTTATTTTTTATTTTTAGATTTTTATCCTTCATGAGGCTCCATCAAAGACGCAATGAGTTGCTTTACCACGGGCGTGACCATCGTGACCACGCACTTCGAGAGCCAAGACTGGGCCATGACCTGCAACTCCTTTAATACAGTTTCAATGAACCCTGCTTTGGTTCTTTGGAGCGTCGCTAAAGTCGCCTTATCCAATCGCGCATTTACAAGAGCCAATGGTTTTTTAGTCAATGTGCTCAGTCTTGAGCAAAAAAATTTGGCCATGAAGTTTTCAACAGGCTCACAAGCTGACCGCTTTAGAGATGAACCCATAGAACGAATGCGCAGTCACAGAGCTAAATTGCCCCAATCTTTGGCTTGGTTTGACTGTGAGATTGAACAAATTGTCAGCGCTGGAGATCACGACATCCTCATTGGACATGTTTTGGATTTTGGTGTCACGCCTGGGGTTGGCCTGGCTTTGTCTAAGCGTAAATTTGGCTATATTGAGACTGCAAGTGCTTAAAGCCTACTTCGGCCCAAAGCCTTGCAGCTCAATGACATTTCAATGCTCGTAGACTCACCTGGCTCGAGCATTTGTGCCAAGGCCTTGTGGTTCATGACGTCCATTGGAAGATCAAGCACTTTTAAACTCAATGACGCGCCATCGCTTGAAAGGCTCGCTTGAACTGTTTTCAAGTTTGAAACAAGGTTCAAGCCATCATGCTTTGTTCTCAGCTCCAATTGGCCATCCCAACCGCCAAAATACTGTGCATGCGTGAGCTCGTTGCATGCAATGTTAAATACTTGTGCGTTTTTTTCTTCTTTGTCTGACAACTCCACCTTGGTCAAAGGATTTGAGCTCTTGGTGGTCAGTGCATATTGATTTCTTGCCTTTATGCTGAGTTGCTGGCCACGCTCAATTGGAAAACTCATTGCCCAACCCAAACCCACTGGGGACGGGACCTTGGACTGATTGGTTAATGAAAGTGTTAAAACAAGCCCGTCATCACGCAGTCGGATCACTTGCGAGGCGTCAAAAAACCATGGCCAGTTTTTTTCTGCCCTGTGCTCTAAACTTAGCATCACAAAATCAGATTGTTGTTCTAAGGTTTGCCATTGGTTTTTCCATCCAAGACCCCAATCTGAATGCTCGTCATTGACGATGCTGTTTAATACCGGGTGGCCCGTTCCGTGCCAGATCAACTCTTTGAGCGTAGCATGATGCACGCAAGGTATCAAAGCTAGAAGCCCAATGCTCTTTTTTTCTGGGTATGGGCCTGCCACTTGCCCACCAAGGATGTCTCGTCCTAGGTATTTCAACTCAGTGATTTCAGCGCCTTGATCACCATCAATTGCACAACTTAAAGAGTTGCTATTTAAATGGATCATCTTCATTCTCTGCCTCCGTCTAGCCATCTTTTTAAATCGACTCTCTTTTAAGTCTAGTTTGCCATACTTATCTTCAATCACAAGGAGTGCGTCTTTACCTGACCTTCTTTTTTGCACTAAACAAGAGGGCTTTCATTTTAAATGTCACTTTATGATTACAGGCAAGTCTAATCTCTTCATTGAGCGCAAAAAAACCCACCAAGTTTTTTTGCTTGGTGGGTTAAAAGTTCTTTGAAGAACTAGACATGAAACTAGGCCATTTGAATTGTTTTTCCCTTTGATGCTTAAATCTTTTAAATAATCAACGGTTGTATGCTGACTCACCGTGTGAAGTGATGTCCAGACCCTCACGCTCTTCTTCTTCAGTCACACGAAGTCCAAGAAGCAAATCAACCACCTTGTAAGCAATCACAGACACAACGCCAGACCAAACGATGGTGGTGATGACGGCTTGTAATTGAATCCAAACTTGTCCAGAAATTGAATACTCGGGTGCAACCGCATTGGCTACATAGTCATAAATACCTGTACCGCCCAAAGAGGGTGAAGCAAAGACACCCGTTAACAATGCGCCCAACACACCGCCAACGCCATGCACACCAAAGACGTCCAATGAGTCATCTGCACCCAAAAGGCTCTTCAAACCGCTCACACCCCAAAGGCAGAACAAACCGGCAGCAAATCCAATGACCATTGCACCCAGTGGTCCAACAAAACCGCAAGCCGGTGTAATTGCAACCAAACCAGCAACTGCGCCAGACGCTGCACCCAACATCGAAGACTTGCCTTTGCCCAAAGCCTCACCCATGATCCAACTTAGAGTTGCAGCAGCAGTGGCGACCAAGGTGTTGATGAACGCAAGGGCTGTCACGCCGTTGGCTTCCAAGTTGGAACCAGCGTTGAAACCAAACCAACCCACCCACAACATCGAAGCACCGACCATGGTCAAAGTCAAGCTGTGTGGCGCCATGGATTCTTTTCCGTAACCCGTTCTTTTGCCAATCATGTATGCACCCACCAAACCTGCAACTGCAGCATTGATGTGAACGACCGTTCCTCCAGCAAAGTCAAGCGCACCTTTGGCCCATAACCATCCAGCAGCTTCGGTGACTTTTTCCAAGCTAGCAGCATCTGTGATTGCGTCAGGACCGTCCCAATACCAAACCATGTGCGCAACAGGTAAGTAGCTAAATGTAAACCACAGTGCGCAAAACAACAACACGGCTGAAAACTTCACACGCTCTGCAAACGATCCCACAATCAATGCACATGTGATCGCTGCAAATGTGGCTTGGAAACCGGCAAATGTGTACTCAGGAATCACAACGCCCTTGCTAAATGTTGCCGCCACGGAGTCTGGTGTAATACCAAGGAAGAACAACTTGTCCATTGAACCAAAGAAGGGGTTGCCTGCCGTGAAGGCAAGGGTATACCCATAAAGTAGCCACAGGACATAGATCAAAGCGCTCACTACAAAAACCTGCATCAAAATTGAGAGCATGTTTTTACTGCGTACCAAACCGCCATAAAAGAGTGCCAATCCAGGGATGGTCATCACGATGACCAAGGCCGTGGCCACGGTCATCCATGCGGTATCGCCCTTATTGGGAACGGGAACAGGTGCAGCGACTGGCGCTGCATCGGCCGCGGCACTGGCAGCTGCGGGAGCAGCGGGCGCAGGAGCGGGTGCGGTATCGGCCAAAACGGCCGCAGAACCCAAGAGCAAACTCAAACCG
>Ga0209500_10000439_pt1 | contig 35806 bp, 27 predicted proteins | sample S_140212_EF_Meta_FD_187323 | JGI IMG/M metagenome (GOLD analysis project Ga0209500, IMG submission 187323) | Freshwater microbial communities from Lake Simoncouche, Canada to study carbon cycling - S_140212_EF_MetaG (SPAdes) (version 2) | ecosystem: Environmental > Aquatic > Freshwater > Lake ...
ATATATATTAGCATCATATATTGTAGACTATGCCAACAACAAGTATAAAAATCAGTCAATTAGATCCTATTGCCAGTTTAACAGGCAGTGATTTTTTTCCTATTGATCAAAGCAGTTCTATAAAGACTTATAGAGCTAGTTTGACACAATTACAAAATCTATTTTCAACAGGAAGTTTTACGGGATCTGTAATTGGTAGAATTACAGGAACAGGTACATCTCCTCAATTTGTAGGAACAAGTAGTTGGGCAATTAGTTCCAGTAGATCTATTAGTTCATCATATTCCGATTTTTCCAATAGTAGCAGTTACGCATTAAGTTCTTCCAGAGCAACAACTGCTAGTTATGCATTAAATTCAAATGCTGGAGATTTATCAGGTGGAGGTACATTAAATTATATTCCATTATGGACAGGAAATAAAACATTGGGATCAACTTCTGATTTTTATGTTGAAACAAGTCCTAATTATTTTACATCTACCCGTGATTTAAAAATACAAAAAGCAAATCCTGCTTTATTTGTTACTGGTTCTGATTTAGGATATGTAGCAGTAAGATGTACCTATAATAGTAGTTTAATGTTACAAAGTGCTCAGTCTGCATCCGGAGATTCTTGGGCATTAATCGTAAATGCAGATGATGCTAATGCAGCATTTCTTGCCGCAACTCCTTTAACAGCATATGATATTAGAGGAACAATTGATTTAGTTAGTTATAGTGGATCTTCACAATTTGTATCAAAACAAGTTACTGGTGAATCTACGCCTGTATCTTATGTGATGAAATCAAGATCAAACGGATTATATTTTTGGCCTGAAAAAGGAGCACAATCTTTATCTAGAGATGGTACATTTAATATAGGTGTATCCCCATCTACAATTAATACCAGTTCACGATTAACAATTGAAGTATTTAGTGGCAGCAGTGCATCAAATCCACAAACATATCATTTAAGTAAAGCAATTGAAGTTAGATATGGCAGTTCAAGTTTAAACACTACTTTTTGTGTAAGTAGTAGTGGACAAGTTATTGCAACTGGATACAGTGGAAGCAATTTTAATGCAGTTTCTTTCTATGGAAGTGCAAGTTATGCGTTGACTGCGAGTTATGCTACTTCAGGCCAATCTTCTGATAGAGTTCCTGTATTTGCTACGACTTCATCTACTTCTGGTTATGCTAATGCACTTATAAGTTTTGCTTTACCATCTGGATATACATATTGGGAAGAATTTGAATTTAATTCCGTTCATTCCGTACATTGCACTGCCGGGGTCGGTGCCGACACTGTAATTTGTACTCTTTCATATGAAGATGGTACATTATTCAATACATCATCAAATAATGGTGCTGGAAATTCAGGACAATCATTTATTATGGATGTTACTAATGATGGTATCTCCCATGATGGTATATCACCACGTTGGCATATGACAGGAATTATTACAGGATCAAAAAATACGAATAATCCTTTAAAATTAAAATCACTTGTAGTTCACAGCAATTCCCCCACAGCGGTGTCTTCTTCCTATATATATGGTAAAGTATATGCTAAAAAATAATTCAAGTAAAATGTTTTTTATATATTGATTAAAAATATGTAAATTATATGAGTTATATGATATTTGTTCAAATTGCGAGTTATAGAGATCCCGAATTAATTCCAACGGTTTTGGATTTGGTTGACAAAGCTAAAAATCCAGAATCATTAAGAATTGTAGTTGCATGGCAACACGATGACAATGAAACATTGGAACCAATCAAACATTTAATTGAATATATTGATATTCCATATGTTGAAAGTAAAGGTGTATGTTGGGCTAGAAATTTAATTCAACAACAATATAATGGTGAAGAATATACACTTCAATTGGATTCGCATCATAGATTTGTACAAAATTGGGATGAAGAATTGATTAATATGTATAATCAATGTAAAGAAATGGGAAGTGAAAAGCCATTGATTACGGGTTATTTGCCTCATTATGATCCGGATAAAGAAGAATTTTTACAAGAAGTTTGGAAAATGAATCTGGAAAAGTTTATGGAAGATGGTCCAATGTTTTTTATTCCTGAACCATTAACTGAACCATATGATAATCCAATACCGTCAAGATTTTATAGCGGACATTTTGCTTTTACAGACGGTGAATTTAGTAAATTGGTACAACATGATCCAAGTTATTATTTTTACGGTGAAGAAACTAATATTGGTGTAAGAGCATACACCTATGGATATGATTTATACCATCCAAATAAAATTGTTGCATGGCATTATTATATAAGAGAAAAAAGGCCAAAACATTGGGATGATCATATTATAGAAGGAAGTGATTGGAGTAAATTGGACAATGATTCTACAAATAGACACAAAAAATTATTTGGTATGGATGGATTTGAAAAATTGATAGATTCAGTTTATAATTTTGGTGATGTTAGAACAATTGAAGATTACGAAATGTATGCGGGTATTAGATTTAATGATCGTTATATAAGTGAATATACACAAAATAATTTATTTCCGCCTAATCCAATTGAATAAATTTTTGAATTTTTCTTAATTAATTGATATATATACATTAGATAATCAAAACGATTATCCTTGCATGTCCCAAAAAGAATGCATGAAAATGGGTCTAAATAGACTATTTAAGAAAGGAACATATATATGTCAGTAGTAAAATATCAAAATAATCCGTTATTTCGTACAATTCATCGTGATGAGTTTTTAACTCCATTTGATCAAATTTTTGATGAATTTTTCAAAGCAAATTCCCCCAATTTTAGCCAAGAATTTGGTGTAGACTTTTTTGAAAAAGGTTCATATCCAAGAGTAGATGTTATTGATTACAATGATACAGTAGTTATAGAAGCTGAAGTTCCAGGTTTAAGTAAACAAGATGTAAATGTTGAAGTGGAACAAAATGTACTTACTGTAAGTGGTGGTAAAAGTAAAAATGTAACAGATACCCAAAATGGAAAATATATCAGAAGAGAATTAAAACGTTCTAGTTTCCGTAGATCATTTACTTTAGGAGATAATATTGAAAAAGATACTGTATCTGCTACATTTGAAAACGGTATTCTTTTAATTACTTTAAATAAGGTAAAACATGCAGTCCCAGACGTAAGAAAAGTAACGATTAAGTAATTAGTTATATATTTATTATATACCCTCTATTGTTATAAACAGTAGAGGGTTTCTTCTTTTTTGACTATATATACTGTATGAAAACTCAATTTACATTTGAAAGAATAGTAGGATTATCATCGTTATTTATAGCGAGTTGTGCTGCTTTTTTTAGTATAATTGGTATTGGTATGTTGTTTAGTGGATCTGCTATAGCATCTATGATTATGGCTAGTTCACTTGAAATTGGTAAATTAGTAGCTACTACATTTTTATATAGATACTGGAAAAAATCACAAATGTTATTGAAAACCTATCTTATTTTAGCAGTTGTATCATTAATGTTTATTACATCTCTTGGTATTTTTGGTTATTTAACATCTGCATATCAACAGTCTTCAATTGAAAATAAATTAAGTGAAGAAAAAATTGTTTACATACAAGATCAGAAAAAAATGTATGTTGATAAGATAAATGATGCAAAAAAGAGAATAGAAAACATTACTAAATTAAGAACAAGTCAAGAAAATAGATTAAATGAAAGTATAACAAATGTTATTATTAGTCGTAATCCAATTCAATTATCACAAATACAACAATCTACAAAAGAATTTATTGATAAGAGTGAAAAAGATATGGATGTAGAAAATAATAAAATTCAATCTACTGTTGACGAAATACAAAAATTAGACAAACAAATATCGGACATCAAAATAAAAAGTGGTGGTCAAAAAGATTTACAAACATTTAAATTTGTTGCAGATGAATTTGGTGTGGATATTAATAAAGTAGTAAAATGGTTTATCATTTGTCTTATATCAGTATTTGATCCACTTGCAATTTGTTTATTATTAGCTTATAATACAACATTAGGAGATGTAATTTATGTAAAACCTATTGTTAAAACAGAAGAAACTCCAGAAAAAGAACCAACTGTAGAAGACATAGTTGAACAAGCAAAAGAAGAAGCTATACAAGAAGTTAAAGATGAACAAATAATAAAAGAAATTATTAGAGAAGTGCCTGTAGAAAAAGAAGTGATTAGAGAAGTGTTTGTTGACAAAGAAGTAATAAAAGAAGTAATGGTTGATAACAGTTATAAGCCCAATCACTTTAGTTTTTAAATTAAAATTACTATAATAGTAATAATTGTTTGGTTTTACAAATTTTTATGATATATTTAATTATCAGTTTACTATTAAAATATTATGGACGAATTTGATATAAAAGAAGTGTTGGATATTCTCAAAGAATCAGAAAAGACGCAAGATTGGGAGTTGGTAAATGAAGCAATATCATTTATGGAAGAATATCTTGATAATGGAGATGTATCAGATTATGATTGATTTATGTTAACACTAATAATAATACTCACAGTAGTATTGACGGTTTCAATATGCGCAAACTTTTATTTTTTTATTAAAATAAATGATTTATTGGATGTAATAGAAACAATGCAAAATTGGTCTATTCAGTATAAAACTTTGGTCGAAAACACATATCGTAAATTAAAAGAAATTGACGATAAAAACATTTTTGAAAAAGACGATGATGTTGGTTTTGTTTTTTCTGAAATCGTGAAATTAATTGAACTTATCAAAGAAAAATCCAAATGAAAAATTCCAAGAAAAAAATAAAAGTTTTAAAAAAAATAGATGTTGATAAAAAAGTTGTAAAACATCTCGGTAAAGAAGTATCCACAAAATCAACTAAACAAAAAAATAAAATGGTTATAAACAAAGTCGATAAAAAGAAAAAAGATGTACCATTGGTACAAGAAAAAAATATTAGGAAAACAATACCTAAAATTATAGTTGAAGAATCTTCAGTAGAATCCGAACAAAAAAAGAAATCCGCAGAAAAGATGTATTTTACTAAAGATACAGAAATGTATATTATTAAATACAACAAAGAAGATAATCAAGACATTAGAAATCATCTTTATGAAACTTATATTAAACACGCATTTGACAAATTAGTAGAAAATGTTTTTAATACATTTAAATTTACATATTTTGACAATAGTCCAATTGAAATTCAAAAAGAAACTGTGGCACATTTGGTTTCTAATATGAATAAATTTGAAGAAGGTAAAGGTAAAGCATTTAGTTATTTTAGTATAGTTGCCAAAAATTATCTTATTTTTCATAACAACGGTAATTACAAAAAATATAATCAACATGTAAACATTGCGGATACTCCAGGTGAATCATCCGTATGTTTACAAACTGTCGATTCACATTATAAAGATGTAGAAACAGATGAATTTCTTAAATTAATGGTAGATTACTGGGAGAGAAATGTTGGTCGTATATTTACAAAACAAAGAGATCTAAATATTGCGAATGCAGTGATAGAATTATTCAGAAATTGCAATAGAATTGATGCGTTTAATAAAAAAGCGTTGTATCTGTACATTAGAGAAATATCATCTTGTAAGACACAACAAATTACTAAAGTAATAAATAAGATGAAAAGTTATCAAAGGGTAATTGCTCAGTCTTATTTAGACAGAGGTAAATTAAATTGATAGTGTAATTATTCAAATCTATATCTATTTATAGGTATGGATTTAGATTTTGAATTGTATAAAGGTAAGAAATATTCAAACTTACTTAAAGACGTTGTAATCAATTCTGAACAGAAAAAAGATCAAATTGATATTTTGGTATCTGATTTAAGAAGTATGATTAAAACACCGAACGATGCTATTGTCATCGTTCCTCTTATAAAAGACTACTTAGATGTAAGTGTGAGGAACGATGAACAACTGGTTAAATTAGCTGCTATAGTACAAAGATTGATTAGCAGTGATAATAAAGGTACAGAAGAAGTTGGTGGATTATCCGAAGAAGAAAGACAACAACTAATGGCTGAAGTGGGGAAGATTACAGATACAATGAACATTCCAATTGAAATAAAGAAATAATATGTCATATTTTAATATAAAATCTTCTCCTGTTAGTTATGGACAGTTAAACAATATTGGATTATCTGTTGGAAATCAATCAAATGCTGCTCCATCAAATGAATTTTATGAATTGGAACCGGCAATTGTATTGGATGTAATTTTGGATGAAACTCATCCTGAAATAGTAAATAAAAGACATTTAGTAGATTCCAGAAATATTCCTCAAAACTATAAAGGTGATGAACCTACAAATAAAGATATAGATTATACTTATATTGGTGCGTGTAAAGTAAGATTGTGTTTTTCGCAACAAGGATTGGAAAAAGAAAAATTATCATGGGCATTTCCAATGGAGTCCACAGGAATAGTTGAATATCCATTATTAAATGAAGTTGTAATTATTGTAAAATATTTAGATAAGTTATTTTACACTAGAAAATTAAATCTAAATGGATTTGTAAATCAAGAATCTAATTTTAGATTAGAATCTTTTTATGGAAACAATACGGGAAATAAAGATTTAGTATCTGACGATGATATAAAAACAGAAGCAGTGGATGGTCCGAAATCTTTAAATGCACACAAAAAGATTGCAAATAATCAAGTAAAAGGAGTACTTGGTTCTTATTTCTTAGCAAATTCTAAAATTAGAAAATTAAAAAGATATGAAGGAGATACCGTTTTTGAAAGTCGTCATGGACAATCAATTCGTTTTTCTGCATATGATAATATAAGAGAGAATGATAAAGGTTTTTATTCTGATTATAAAGGTGACCCTACGGTAAATGCGTCCAATGAAGGATGTGGAAATCCAATGGTTTTAATTAGAAATAGACAAAGAAAATTGTCATTGGATAAACCTATATTAGTTCATCCTAAACTCCCAGCAATTCCTGCGATTACAGATTCACAGAAAAATGTTGGTGGGTTAATTGAAGAAGACATAAATCATGACGGAAGTTCAATTTACATTACATCAGGATTAACAAAATCAAAATGGAGAACAACTTGTTATAAGTCTATATTTCAACAAGGAAAAGAAGAACAACCATTATTTTCCCCAAACGGTTCTACTGCATATAATTTTGACACAGAAAATTTAAAAGGGGATCAAATAGTAATTAATACGGATAGATTGATTTTAAGTAGTAGATTTGGAGAAACATTACATTTTTCAAAAGAAAGATATGGAATTGTAACTGATAGTGAATATACAGTTGATGCTCACGATCAAATTGTAATGACTACCAATAATAAAACAGTAATTAATAGTCCTGCTATTTATTTAGGTCAATATGGACAAACAAATGAACCAGTACTATTGGGACAAACCACAGTAGATTGGATGTATGATTTATGTAATTGGTTATTAGATCATGTTCATTGGTATCAACATGTCCATGATAGATCTGCAGGACCAAATCCAGATAAAACTCAAGATTCCGTTCAAAATACACAATTAAAGTTTTTAAGAGATAATCTTGATAAATTAATGAGTAGAAGAGTATTTGTTACAGGCGGTGGTTATGCTCCAGGAGTAGATGGAGTTACTCCGGAGGGATTTAAGAACGCTACAGAACCAGTATCTGTAAACGTAGTTTCAGGTGAAGGATTACCTGGTGAATTTAAAGGAAAATTAAGAAGAGAAGGTCCAGTTGAAGTACAATTTGAACAAGTATGATAAATAAACTCAAATCATTTACAGATATTGATCCAGCATTACCAGGATCGCCTACAGAAGCTTCAAATGGATTAAAATTTGCAATCGCAAAAAAAGCAGATATCGCATCCAGTATACCAAAACCTTCTATTCCTAAAATTCCTAATATACCAAAACCTGCAATACCATCAATTCCAAATTTGCCAAGTGTACCTTCTATTCCTAGTGTATCAACTCCAAGTTTACCTAATTTATCAGGTATAAGTATACCAAGTGTTCCGCCTTTACCAAATGTTCCGTCTATAGGAATACCTAAAATGTCTGCCCCAAATTTCAATCCACAACATTTTAGTCCTGGTAAAATTGCAGGTAAGACTGTTGATCGATTGACAGGTTTAGCAAAAAGTGCGACTTCTGCTGTTAGTGGTGTTGCAAAAAGTGCGACTTCTGCGGTAACAGGTGTTGTAAAAAGTGCATCTTCTGCGATTGGAGGCGGAGTCGGCGGATCTTTAAGTGGAGCTACTGGAGGAGCTATTGGTGGTACAATAGGTGGAGCTGTTTCCGGTGGTGTTACTGGCGCAATTGGTGGTGGCGTAGGTGGAGGATTGGGTGCTGGTATTGGCAGTAAACTTGGTGGGGGAATAGGTGCTGGTATTGGAGGAGCGGTAGGTGCAATTGGCGGAGTTGCACTGGCTAAAAAGATTAAATCTGGCATTGGTAAACGAATAAAGACTATAAAAATACCTAAACCACCTACTACAGAACAAATAAATAACAAAATAAATAATATAATCCCGAAAGTTTAATGATAATTATATAGCGTATGAAAAGTAATGAATTAAAAGAAATAATTAGAAGTATAATTAGAGAAGAATTGGACAAAACATTACCTTCTTTGATTCCTAAAATATTGTCTGAAGTATTGTCCGGAAAACAATCAAGTACGATTCGATCTAATGAATCTACTGTTACAGAATCTATTGTTGCAACCAAAACTGTAGTAAAAGAATCGGTTCAAAAACCAAAAGAAATTAAAAAGTATTCAAGTAATCCTATTTTGAATGAAATTTTGAATCAAACTGTTGTAAAAATACCAAGTGAAAGTTCAATGGTTGGTCTGGATTCTATATTTAAATCTCAAGCATTTGCTGGCATGCAGGTGAATGAATCTATAGAAACATCACAACCAGTTGCTCCTGTAACAGAAGAACAAGGTAAAGTGATGAATGTGATTAACAGAGATTTTAGAAGTTTAATGAAAGCCGTTGATAAAAAGAAACAAACTGGATCTATAAGTTCCGGTATGGTATCAATGGAATAATATGAATCCTATAGGACTAACATTACCACTTCAAATTGGCAGAAATGGATACTTTGAGCAAAGTTATGATACTTTAACCCAAGTAAAAGCCAATATTACTAATTTGTTGAGAACCAAAAAAGGTGAAAGACGAATGAATCCTAATTTTGGTTCTGGTTTACAAGAATATCTATTTGAACAAAATTTACAAGATTCTCCTGATATAGTTAAACAAATCATCACAGATGAAATTAACAATTATGTACCAGGTGTTACTGTAAATAAAATAGATATTGGTATATCAAATCAAGAAAAAAATGAACTTACAGATAGTTATATATTATATATAAAAATACAATTTACGGTTAATAATCAAACGGATACACTTAATTTGACAGTTAATCAAAATAATATTTAATTATGGCAGACATTATACAAAAGTCTTTTAATAGTTCTCGTAGAGAAATTAAGTATCTTAATAGAGACTTTTCTTCTTTTAAAACGTCTTTAATTGAATATTCAAAAACATATTTTCCACGAACATATAAAGATTTTAGTGATGCATCTCCAGGTATGATGTTTATTGAAATGGCATCTTATATTGGAGATGTTCTTTCATATTATACAGATTATCAATTCAAAGAAAGTTTAATGCCATATGCAGAAGAAAGAAAAAATGTTCTTGCATTAGCAAATTATCTTGGTTACAAAACAAAACCTACTAAATCTTCTACTACAAATATTGATTTATATCAATTAATTCCTTCTATTAAGGATTCTAATAACAACTATATTCCAGATAACAACTATGCTCTTAAGATAAGAGAGTATATGGAAGTATCTAATGAAAGCGGCGTAAGTTTTATAACGACTGATCCTGTTGATTTTTCGCTTGATAGTAAGTTTTCTCCTAGAGAAGTGACTGTTTATTCAAGAGATAATTATGGAATACCACAATTTTTCTTATTAAAGAAATCAACAAAAGTTATTGCCGGTAAGATTACTACATCATCATTTACAGTAGGTGCATCTGTACCATTTTATAAAATATCATTGTCTGAAAATAATGTAATTGATATTATTGATGTAAAAGATAGTGATAACAATAAATGGTATGAAGTTGATTATTTGGCACAAGATTTAATATTTACAGAAACAGAAAATACTAGTTTTACTAATAATAGTTATGTTCAATATTCATCTGAAGTTCCTAAGTTAATTAAAAGTTTTAAAACATCAAGAAAGTTTGTTGTAAATGTTACTGCAAATAATACAACATATCTTGAATTTGGTGCGGGTACAGATGCAACATCAGATGAAGTAATATATCCAAATTCTGAATTAGTTGGTGTCGGATTGAAAAATATTAGTAACTTAAATTTAAATTATGATACTAGTAAATTATTAAATTCCGAAACATTTGGACAATCACCATCTAATACAGTATTAACAGTACAATATTTAGTTGGTGGTGGTTTAACATCAAATTCACCATCTGATACCATTAAGAATATATCATCTGTTACATATTTAAATGATGTATCAGGATTAAATCCTTCTCAAAATTCATTATTAACTACTGTTAAAAATTCATTTAGAATATCCAATCCAAATCCAGCAGTTGGTGGACAAAATGAAGAAAGTGTAGAAGAAATCCGAAAAAATGCTTTGGCTAATTTTGGTTCACAAAATAGAACAGTAACAGTAGATGATTATATTTCCAGAATATATTCTATACCACCAAGATTTGGTTCCATTGCAAAAGTAATGGTGATACCAAATTCAGATTTATCAATTTCTACAAATCAAACATTATTAAATGGATTTGTAAACAATGAAAATCAAACAACATTGATTAATAATAGTTTGGAAAATAACTTTAGAAAAGTGAATTTTGATGTTTCTAATCCATTTAGTTTAAATTTATATGTTTTGAGTTATAATTCAAATAAAAACTTGACACAAACCAATGACGCATTGGTATATAATATCAGACATTATTTACAAAAATATAAGATTATATCTGATAGTATCAATATTATTGACGGTTATATTATCAATATAGGAGTAGATTTTAAAATATTAGTATATAATAATTTTAATAAAAAGGAAGTTTTAGATCAATGTCTACAAAAAGCAAAAGATTTCTTTAATGTTGATAAATGGTATTTTAATCAGCCAATTAATATTAATCAATTAGAATTAGAATTGGCGAAAGTTGAAGGGGTGCAGTCTATATCTGAAGTAGTATTTAAAAATCTTAATCAAAATGACGGAAATTATTCACCACATGAATATAATTTATCCGAAGCAACACATAATAAGATTATATATCCATCTTTAGATCCATCAGTATTTGAAGTTAAATTTCCAGATAATGATATTAGAGGTGCTGTAATTTAATAAATTTATCATTAAAAGTCTTATAAATTTCATACTTATATTTATATAATAGAGTATGCACACATTTATATTTCCAAAACAAGACACATTCATAACTAACGAGACGGGTTATGCCGATAAAAATTTTGGAATTGATGAAATTTTAGAATTAAAAGCACAAAATCAATTAATAAGTAACGTTGCATTTTATACTTCAGCCAGTCTTTCTGGCAGTTATTCGACGTTCGATGTATTAAATTATATTGGAAGTGTTTCTGGAAGTTATATATCAGGCGCAGCAGAATCATCAAATATATATGTCAGTGGATCTTCACAATTTAGATCAACTAATTATAATGGATATGTATCAGGAACATATGGTGCGGGTATACCAATTACATCAAATTTAACTAATTATAATGGTACTGTAACAGGTAGTATAAGTGGAAGTATAGTAGGATCTTTTACAGGTTCAATTTTCTTTGCAAGTGGATCTTTAACTAATTTTAATGGGTGTATTAATGGAACTTTACAAGGAACACAGAGTGTTTACAATCCAACTACAACATTCACTAATGATCCTGAATTTAGTAGAATTTTAATTCAGTTTGATTTGACCGATATTTCAAGTTCTCTGTTAACGGGAGATATAAATAATGGATCTAAATTTTTCTTAAAATTAAAGGCTTCTTCTACAAGTGAAGTGCCTTTAGATTATAATATTTATGCATATCCCATAAGTAAAAGTTGGGATATGGGTATAGGAAGATATGACACTGATGGAATTGGTAGTTTTGGTGCTAGTTGGTATTACAATACTACGCAAAATACATCTAGTTTATGGTATTCATCTACATCATCTACATCAACTTATAATTTCAGTGATTATTTATTGACATCAAGTTTGGGATCATCATCATTCCAAAACGGGGGAGCTACTTGGTTTTATAATGTTCCATCTACATATTTACAACCTACATCTAGTACATCTTCATCATTTTATAATATTTCCAGTGGATCAAAGTATATATCATCATTTTGTTCATCATCATTGAGTGGTAGTTCGTTGATTTGTTCACAATCATATTCTTATAGTACATCCGACATTTATATGGATGTTACATCAATAGTTAAAAGTTGGATATGTGGATGTGTTCCTAATAATGGATTTATTTTAGTTAGTTCACTTGAATTGGTTCAAGCTAATGATATAAATTCATCTATTAGATTTTTTAGTAAAGAAACAAATACTATTTATCAACCATATTTGGATGTTAAATGGGATGATAGTGTATATTCCACAGGCAGTTTGGTGTCTTTAACAGGATTTAATCCATATACAGTAGTTGTAAAGAATGTGGGTAGAGAATATAAGTTTGGAAGTGTACCTCGTATAAACATATTTGCGAGAGAAAAGGCACCACTAAAGAACTTTGTTAAAGGATATCAACAAAGTCAATATTTAAGTTCAAGTTTATTACCTACCGATTCTTATTATGCTATTAAAGATAATGAAAGTGAAAATTTCGTAATTGATTTTGATGATTATACAAAATTAAGTTGTGATGGTGCAATTCATTATTTCAGATTGGATACAACTGGTTTACCCGTGGAAAGATATTATAGAATTTTAATAAAAACAGAAATCAACGGTGAAATCGTAATATTTGATAATGGAAACATATTTAAAGTATCAAGATGAGTATAAAATCGCAAATCAATGACTTTTTATTAACAGGCCAATTCACTAATAATATTGATGAATTTGGAAATGTAAATTTATATATTAGTTCAAGTGACGCAAATGAACAATACATTGCATTTCCTTTAATAAATTTTAATTATAAGAAGGATGAAATTGAAAATTTATATGATGTAGGTATTACTGAAATACAAACAGAACCTAAGATTCAAAAACAAGTATTTGATCAATCTTTCTTAACTGAATACAATAAAGTATTGTATGAAAATCAAGATTTGAAAGAAAAGTTAAATCAATTGGTTGACGAAGTACAATCCGATTCATCAAAATCACAATTAAGTGCGGCAAGAGATTTAATAGTACAATTGAGAATTAAATTAAAACAAGGAAATAAACTAGAAGATTTTTCCAATGAATTTCCATTTAATTTAAAATCTGAAAACGAATAATTTATGGCATTTCCATTTCCAACAATATCATCTAACGGTGGATCGCTTAATAGTGGTTCTTACTTTTTACAAAATGATTTGGATACATTCGTTGATGTACCATTTCAAGAATATTATTTTGGAAATTCGGAACAAGACATAGTTGAATTTAGTGTATATGATATTGAAGGTAACATTAATATATGGAAATATTTACCAGTTTCAACAACATATACAGTATTAAATAAAACATATAAAGATGTTGATAATACAACTTTAAATTACAGTTATAAACAATACAATAGTAGTTATACGATTGCATTTAATAAAAATATATTATTAAATACACTTCAAGATTTTTCAGTTTCAAATATTAATTTAGGTAACCATGTTGCGAGTTATAATTTCATTAGAAATACTGCGGGTAATCCTGATTATCAACTTTATATCAAAGACATTTCTCCTAGTAGAAGAGAAATTAAATTAACCCCATCATTTAAATTAGATTTAACAAAAGAAGAAAATATACTTGTAAATCTTCAATATCAAGCATTTGCCAGAAAAGCAGTATTGGTTAGAGATACAATTCCTTTATTCAATTACTTTTTGGATTCATATCAGATTTACAAAAATAGTGATTCATTAATTAAAAATAATAAAACAATTTTTGCATTATTAAGAACTAATTTTGGATTTAAATCAGATGCGGATATACTTGCATTTTTAGATGACACATACGGTGGATTCAATCGTCCGTTCATCAATTCTCAAAACGGACAATTGATTCAAAATAGTTTTGAAGGTGCTAAAAATTATATTAAAGATTGGTTGTATACATATTACAAATCAATTTATTCATTTGAACAGATTAAAACTCAATTTAAGTATATAGTTCAAAAGTCTATATCAATTAGATTGAATCAAATTAATTCATATTATACAAGTAATATTGAATTGACAACACAAGTTGAAAACTTCATAATTGATTTATTTTTCACAAATTTTATATCAAATGTAGTTGATACAGTTCAAACATATCATGATAATAAATTGTATGCATATTTGAAGAACGCATTGAATTTTGGTAACGATATATTTTATACAATATTAAATTATACATTCGTAGAAGAAGACGGTAATACAAACATAATTGTAAAATTATTCAATGAATTACCATTGGATGTTTCATTAAGAGATAAGTGTTGGATATCAAACATATCACTTGTACCTGTAATTCAAAAGTTTGTCATTAATGTTCCGATAATTAAGAAAAACTTTAAGATATCCGGTCCAAATTTCAAAATACCAATTGATTCTTATAATAGTTCACCTGTAAATTATCAAAGTTCTAATGATTTAAAGTTGGATAATACTACAAAAAACGATGTAGAATTTTATAAGAAATTAAATAATCTCAATGTTGATTATTCTAATTTTTCCGATTTCATTGTATTTGGTTCTGCGGAATTGAGAACCAAACTGTTTTTAAATAAAGTTACATCTGTTAATCAACTTAATAAGTCAATCAATTCTATATTGACTACATTATCCGCATCTGCAGCGAATAGTGCGTCATCATATACATTATTAACTTCATATTCATTTATTAGTGCGTCATATGCAACAGAAGTAAATGATTATCAATCACAATTAAATACAGTTTTCAATTCATTTGACGGATACGATACATATTTGTATAAAAATATTACTTTAGTAAGTGGTAGTACAACATCATTTGTTAATGGTGCTTACATACAAAACTACAATTATCCAGACTATATAGAAAATGCAATTGAATTTGATAAAAATAATAGAGATAGTCTTGTAAATAATACCCCAGAATATATTCTATTAGATGATAATAATACGGATTATTTGATATTCTTATCAATGATTGGACATCATTTTGATAACATTTACTTATATATTAAGAATTTCCCAACACAACAATATGTTGAAAACAACTTATCGTCAAGTTATGTAAGTACAGTAGCAAATACTTTATTAAAACAGTTTGGTTGGAATCCAATCAGTTCATTTGACAATTCATCTATTGAATCCAATTACTTGACGGGTTCAAATGCTTATTCCGATTATGATAAGTTAAAGATCATTTGGAATAGAATTTTAAAGACACTGCCGTTGATTTATAAGACTAAAGGAACAGAAGAATGTATCCGAGTGGTATCTAATATATATGGAATTCCTCGTAGTTTATTAAATGTTAAAGAATACGGCGGAAACAAGATATCGGATGAAGATAATTCATCCTACACATATCAAAATAAGTATTATTTTACAAAATATACCAGAAATGGTGATGCGATAACAATACCAATATCTGGTTCGGCAAATTATGTCAATTCAATTGAATTCAAATTTAGAATTGATTCAGATTATATTTATCCACAAAATACCAAGGTTTATTTATTAAAAACTAGTTTTTGGGATGTATCAATCAAAAAGGAAGTTAAAGATACTTTTGGAAAATTAAAATTTGATATGTCGTCTCCGTATGGAAGACCAACAGATTATCTTGAAACAGATTCATTACCATTGTTTAATGGAAATGTATTCAATGTATTAATTAAACAAATCAATTTATCTGCAAGTTATGATTCGGGATCTGGCGGCCAATTACCATATCAATATTCATTAAGAGTAACATCTGTTGACAATGATGAAATTGTATTTGATGATAATAAATCAATCATTAGTGGAACTGAAGGAATTAATGAATCATTTAATGCTTTTAGTTTACTTTATGTAGGAAACTATACAGGTGGAGGTAATTTATTCCAAGGAAATATTGACAAAATAAATTTATGGAAACACGAATTGGATGATGAATCTTTTATAGAACATTGTAAGAATTTTGATTCATATAAAACAAATAATGACAGTACAACTTATGACAACTTGTATTTTAGATACAGTTATGATTATCCGGTTAATATGTACACGGGTTCCGTACCTGCTTTATTTGTTGTAAGAAATGCAAATAAGTTATATTCACAATACAGTGCATCTGCTTATAATTTTGCACAAAATACAACTACACAATCAAATTGTTTAACTGTATCCGCATCACTTTATCCATATCAATTTGATGAAATTGAAATTAATCAAAACATCAAATTGGGACAATATGGTCCTAATAAGTTTAAAAATGTAAAAATCAATAAAGCAACACAAACAGTTGAATCTAGATTGATGCCTAATGAAACAAGTGCAGTAAATAATTTAATCACTACAGATTCAAATTTATTGGCAGTATACATTTCACCATTTAAAGTAAGAGATGACGATATATTGAATTTCTTGGGCGAATATGATATGATGGATTTGATTGGTGATCCATCAAATATTTTTTCCGACAATTATGAAAGTTTACAAACATTAAGAGACAATTATAATAAATATAATTTATCAGAACAAGTCTTGTATCAAGAGTTTATGACTCTGTATAAGAATTATTTTGACGGATCTTTCTTTGAAACAGTAAGACAATTGCTTCCCGCAAGAAGTAAAGTAATTGATGGTATATTAATTGAACCAAGTTTATTGGAAAGAAATAAATATCAAAATCGTCCAATAGACAGTGATATTGCTTATGATTTAAGCTGTTCATATCAACCACTTAGAAATTTTTCTGGTTCGTTTGAAAGAAATTATAGAAGTACAAGTCAAGTAAAATTAAGTAAAAATGGATTAGATTATCCGTTAACATCTTCTACATACGGTTCATTGACATCATCAATGCATCCCGCATCATATACATCTAATAATTATACATCATTCCAGTTCTCTAGTTTGAACTATGATAAAAGATTAAGTGTATTTTCTATTAGCGGATCATTTTTTGATAAATTTGAAAGTAACTATATTTACGGAAACAATAAAAAAGTATATTTGTTTGGTACAAATCCAAATACTAGTTTAGAAAATTCTAGCAGTAAATTTATAAATACATATTCTTATGTAAATGTCAATTCATCATCTTTATTTACTGCATATGATAATAATTCTTCAATTTTTGATACAGATTCGTATCCTGTAGGACATTATTCATTGAAAAGAAGAATTTCAAGATTTTCAACCAATCAATATTTCGTTAATTCACCGACTGGTTCATTTTTTAAAAAATCTAGTCAAACTAGATATACAACAGTTGATGATAAAGGAAACAGTGATAATTCATCACCAATTGAAAGAACACAAATAAATCTACAAGTTTCTCAAAATTCATTGATTAGTTCATAAAAAAGATTTAATGAATAATATTTATTGATAAATATACTTATACTATATGGCATATCTAGACAACAAAACTATAACAGTTGATGCGATTTTAACACAAAAAGGTAGACAATTGTTAGCAAAGAACGGATCTTTGAACATTTCATCATTTGCTCTTGCGGACGACGAAATTGATTATAATCTATACAATTCAACACATCCACTTGGTAGTGCTTTTTATGATATCGCTATAAGAAATATTCCAGTATTGGAACCATTTAGCGATGAAACACAAGTAATGAAGTATAAGTTGGTAACTTTACCATCTGGTGTTACAGCAATTCCAGTAATTTCTATCGCACAAACAAGTATTACAACCGATAGATTGAATACAAGTGAATTCATAATTTCTCCAAGTACCAATCCAACATACAATACAACACTAGGATATACTGCCATATTGGGTAATAAGAATGCCGGAACATTGTTAGTTACTGAAACAAATAGTATTAATTCTACTAGTGCAACTATTCCAAGTTTTGCTGGTGATGCCGTAACTGCTGCTTCTCAGGTAGTGGTTGGTAATAAGTTTAAATTTGTACCAAATAACGCTTTGTTATCTACTACGACTACAACATTAACTATCATTGGAAATGAAAGTGGTGGTAGTTTAACAATTACAGTTACTATTACAGTTCAATAATACAACCGCTTAATAAAATATGATTTTTAAAAACTTTGAATCTACAGACATCGTAGCCGGAAGAATCAATAAGGTTTCTTCTGGATTTTGGGTTGACGGCAATTATGCAGTAACACAATCAACTTTTACAACATCGTCAACTCAAGTAGTATTGACGGGATCAAACCAATATGATGTTCAAAACGGATTGTATTATTACAATGTTTATTACCAAAACCAACCACATTTTTCAATAACATATGGTGATTATTATGGTTCTGGATCTTCTATTACAGATTCAACTACATTATATATTCGCCCTACACAAGCAATTTACAATCAATATAAGAATGTATTGTTGACACCAGATGATACATTTTTCAATTTTAAATCTGGCAATTATACAGTATCTACTGCTACAGATTCAACTACATCTGTTACTTCATCTGGTATAGTAGTATTGAATTTATCCGCAGATAAATACAAAGATCGTGTAGATGAAGGACAAATTGAATTTAGTATTAGTGGTTCCAAAGGTCAATTTACATTCATAGATGATTCTTCTGTAGTTAAAAAACAATTGGATGTTTATAACATTGTTAGTGGAAGTGTCAATGATGGTGTTCCATCTGCATATTCAAACGGTGGAATTATTACATACAATTCTGTTGGATTATTTTATCCAAAAACAGGTACAGTTGTATTAAACGCAGGTGCAATTAGTTCTTCGGTTGGAGTATCTTTGACGGGATCATTTGCGAGTGTTGCAGATCAAGCAAATACATACGCATTGAATCAAAGAACTATGTTCCAAGCAATTACTAAATGTACAACCAAGACATTTAAAGTAAGAAAGTCTGAATATTTACCTTCTGCCCAATATTTCGTAAGAGTAAAAAATCAAGACTTTAACTACACAAACAATCCAACATTCATTGCAAATGGTACTACTGATAGTTTAAATGGTACTGTATTATCAAGAGGTGCTATTAAGATTGGCGATTTCGTAAATAATCCTACCACATATATTACTACAGTTGGTTTATATGACAGTGATAATGAACTTGTAGCTGTTGCTAAATTAAGTCAACCAACACAAAAAACTTTTGATAGTGAATTGTTGATTAGAGTAAAACTTGATTTTTAAACTAATGGATACATGATTAAAAGTCTAAACAGAGATGATGTTCAAGTTACACCATTTGTTGCTAATAAAATCTGGAATCCTACAAATATTGAAGCTACGGATTTAATATTATGGATGTCTGGATCATTAAGTGGATCGATATCTCATATTTATATTGATTACGGCGACGGTACAAGTTTACCTGTAACAAACAGTTATTGTGATTTAGCGTTACAACAACAAAGTGATGATTTTGTTCAATATCATCGTGGTTTAAACATTACAGGCACATTTTTTCCTGTTGGTAATCAATATTATAATTCAACATCTAATCCAACTAATACGGATGGTACTTATATGCGATTGGTATATAGTACAAATAAACAATTATTTTACAACACATATAATAATCCAACTCAATTATGGGGTGTAGAAAATTTCAATTTAGATACTACATATAGACTTCTGACAGATGTAATGGATGTATTTACAATTCCAAGAATTAATTTCGGAGAAAAAATTTCGCCATATAGTGTAAAAATAATAGACGATCAATACGATTCTAGTTATCTAATAGTAGATGACGGAAATGAAAATTTAATACTTAGTGGGAGTTATTTTTCTACTTATCAAGAAATAGAATTTACTGATATATGATCGATCCAATTTATAAATTAAAAACAGGATATTCAATTGCTGCTGACGGAGATTATGTAGCAGTTGGAAATCCTACATCTTTTTTATCTGGATCGTTTGTATTAAACAATAAAGGATCGGTTGAAATATTTAAATATTCTAAAAATACTGATTTATATAATCCTAATTTTATATTTTATAAATACATAAATCCAGATGATTTTGGTGGGTATTTGTCGGCTGATACTAGTAGTGTAGATATTACATATATTAATGCGGATACATCATCTGTTCCTATTTTAGGATTGAACATAGAAATTGATTTGGGCGGATGGAATCCTGTTATTTATGATGATTCTTATGGTGTATCTGTAGATGTATCTGGATCTGTAGTAGTAATTGGAAATCCATATTATAGATTTTCATTAATTAACGGTTCTACAGTTAACACAGGTTCTTGTGTTGATATATACGATTTATCTGATTATTCAAGTAGTTATGTTTCTGGAACGGTTTATTATCCAAAATATAGTATTACAAATTCATTTGATAATTTGGAATATTCTACATTTGGTGAATCTGTTTCAATTTATCAAAATAAACTAGTAGTAGGTTCTAGTAAAAATAATTGTGCTTATATATACACACAATCACTAGGTGTTTGGAATCATTATCAAACATTATCTCCTGGTGGATTACCTGCGGATTATTATTATGGTAGTGTGGTTAAGATTGATCCGAGTGGATCAAATAGAATAGTAGTTGGTAATAAGTCAACAGGAAGTGCGGTTTATGTATACGAATTAAATACATCTACAAATCAATGGGTAGAAAATGATATATTGGATCAAAATAGAAATATTACGGGTTCGTTAAATTTCATTGATACAAAACCTTATTTTCCGGGAATTCAACCAAGCGGAAGTAACTATGGTAATTCTGTATCAATCTATGGAGATACACTTATAGTAGGATCACCTAATGATATGTACTACTATGAATGGAGTGGTTCTACAATTTTAAGAAATAGAGGAGCAGTTTATTTTTGGAAAAAATGTTCGGATGCAACTGATTGGTTTTTATTAGAAAAATCATTTGGAAATGAAAATATTTTAGAATCAAATAATCTAGGATATTCTGTTGACATTTATAATGGTAATGCGATTGCTACAAGTACAAAAGATATTAGTCAATTTAGTTCCAGTTATATTAAAAATACAATTAATAAAAGATTTGATTGTAACCCAAATGACAGTGTAATTGATACATTAGGACAATTTGTTTACTATACATCTTCACTATCTACATCACTATGGGAAATAAAATCAGTAGTAACTAAAAAGAAACAATATGGTTATCCTTATACAACATTTGGATATAGTTCTGCAATTACAGATAATATAGTGTCAATTGGTTCTCCATTATTCTTGGTAAATCCAAGTGAAATGACATCTTCAATATATGATACCATCAATGGTTATTCATATATATACAATTTCAACGATCTTGTAACGAATTATCATATTGGAAATGTATTTTATAGAGATGGTAAGATTATTTTATCAAATAGTGGTTCTATTTTTGATAATTTATTAAAAGACAGTTCCAATCCATTACAATCTCAATATAATATTGAATATAAGAGCAATGTTAAGATATATGAAAAACAAGTATTATGTAGAATTGAATCGGGAGAATTTAATTATAGTACAAATCCTACATCATTAATTCCAAATACATTTGAATTTGACATTGATAATAATAAATCTTTTGATTTTACCGACTTAGATTTGATTCTGAAATACATTAATTATCAAATCAATACATCATATAATTGGTGGGATTATATGACATTTACAAATGATGAACAATCATTATTTAATCTTTATTCTGTAAAGTATAACATTTCTTCAAGTTATACATCCAATTACAATTCAAATTTAATATCAAATTATAAAAACTTTGATATTGATGGTAATAATAAAGTTAATTTGAATGATATGTACATACTATGGAAGTATTTTAATGACAATTTGAATCAAACCGAATTATTCAAGTATGTAGAACCAAAGTCTTCCCGAAAAACTTTACAACAAATTATAAGTTATATTGAACAAAAGACGGGTAAATTTGGTGGTAAGTCTATAAAACAAGAATTCTTTGGATTTAATTATAGTTCTTCAATTGACCCAACTGGTTCTTATTTGGCACCATATATAACAACCGTAGGACTTTATAGTGGTGGTGATTTGGTTGCTGTGGCTAAATTGGGTATGCCAATTAAAAATAGTGGTGAATTACCGCTAAATATTTTGGTAAAATGGGATATCTAAACATATTTATAAAAAGAAAGTATAATATATGCCAACACCATTAAATAGAGAATCTTTAAATAAAAGTTTAGAAGAACGATATAAAACACAAAAGGTTGGTGGAGCTTTTGACGCTAAAAAGGCTACCCCTGATATTTTTGGACAATTAGAAAAAGATTGGACTAAAGCAGGATTTGCAAAACTTGGAGACGAAGGTCTTGGACTGGAATATGGTGCAAAAGGACAGTCTATTTATTTAAACGGTTTTAATAATAAAAAATATAAGCAGTAAGATTATATACTATATATTAGTATATGGTTATATTAGGTTTGGATTCATCTACATCAGTTACAGGTTGGGCATTTAGTAAAGACGGCAAAGTCTTGGATGCCGGTTATATTGATACCAAAAAGTTTGAAATAACAAAAGAAAAAACTTATTTTGTTATATCTGAATTGGAAAAGAATCCATTAATTAAAGATGTCACCGTCATTAATTTAGAAGCTGCTCTTAGTGGATTTGCTGGTGGATTCACATCACAACAAGTTATCATCACATTGGCTAGGCATAATGCCGTTTTTTCATATATTATTGAAGAACACTTTAAAGTCAAGGTAAATCTGTTATCGGTTAACACTATGCGTAAACAGTTATTTGGTAAGTGTAGAATTAAAGGTGTTAAATCAAAACAATTTGTAAAATCTGAATTAGAATCACTTTGTCCAGATGTAATTAAATTTACAGTTCTTAACAAAAAGGGTAATTGGGATGAACGAAATGGTGATATGTATGATGGTATAGTTTGCTCATTATTCAAAGATGAACCGCAACAAAATAATAGAGTTAGCAAAAAAGATAAAATCATTAGCCGAAAAAGGTAAAGGCGGTGAAAGAAATGCGGCTAAAGAAAAGTTAGAACGGATATGTGAAAAATATAATATATCCCCAGAAGAAATATCTATATCAGAAGAATCCAAAGATTATTATATCGTTATAAACGATAAAAATGAGAGAGAATTGCTCATCAATATTTGTTGTATGATAATGGATGTTCCTGGATTAAAGTGGAAAGAAAAAAATAATTGTATTTGCATTCGTATAAAATTATGTGAATATGAAAATATTAATAACGCATTTGAATATTATAGAGACATGTACAATGATTATAAAAGATATTTAATGCAGGGAATAATTGCTAGAAATGTAATAGGTTACATTCCAAAACATCAAACATATACACAAGAAAATATTCAACCAGATGTTCCATCTACATCATCCGAAGATCTTAAAGAAGAAGAAACGGAACAAAAAACCGAAGGAAATGACGATAAAACATCAGATGAAAACGAAAATTCCGAAGATCTTCCCGAAGATGTTCAAGAAGAAAAACCAATTGATCCAATCAAGTTGATGAAGATTGCGGTTGCATTGGATAAAAAACCGTGGGTAAAAAACGATCCAAATAAAAAGTTGATTGAATAAGACTTTTACTGTAAAGTATTGTTGATGTTGTTATATCAAGAGGCAATAATATCTGTTTTAAATAAACTGTTGCATCAAGTTCCTAAGATTCGTAAAGGAACTGATGCGGTTTATCATTGTCCATCTTGTAAACACTATAAAAGAAAACTAGAGATTAATTTACACACAGGCAAATATAATTGTTGGGTATGTGGTTTTAGTGGAACAAGTTTCAAGTCTCTATTTAAGAAATTAAATGCTCCCGCAGAATATTATACATCAATTGGATTAAGTCAGAAATCGTTTTACAAAAAATCTATTGAGGAATTTTCTATTTCTTTTGAAGATAAACCAGAAGAAATAAAACTGGTAAAACTACCAAAAGAATATAAACCTATTAGTGAACCGATAAATGAACTGGAATATAAACATGCATTAAAGTATCTCAAATCCAGAAATATAACTAAGAATGATATTATAAGATATAATATTGGATATTGTACTGAAGGAGATTTAAAAAATAGAGTGGTAATACCATCATATGATAGTAATGGCACATTGAATTTCTACACTGCCAGAAGTTTTTTTGACACCAAAGGATTGAAATATGTGAGTTGTTCCGCATCAAAGAATATTATTGGGTTTGAATTATTCATTAATTTTGAACAACCTATAACATTGGTTGAAGGACCATTTGATGCTATTGCAGTTAAAAGTAATTGTATACCATTGTTCGGAAAGACATTAAGCAAACAATTAAAATTAAAATTATTAGAACACGATGTTCCGATGGTACATATTTTATTAGACAATGATGCGATAAAAGATTCCATCAAAATCTGTGAATTTCTAATCAAGAATAGTATTCCAGCTAAATTAATAATATTGGACGGTAAAGATCCAAGTATAATAGGTTTTGAAAAAACTTGGCAACTGATAGACAGTTGTGATACGATGGACTTTGAAAAGTTGTTTAAGTTAAAACTAAGAATATAATATGGCAAAATATCTTAAATCAGATATAGAAAAATTCAAGAATGTATTTCACATTGCGGATATTCATTTGCGTCTTACAAAGAGACACGATGAATACAATCAAGTATTTGAAAGATTGTATAAAGCAATAGAAAAGACACCTGCAGAAACTGTAGTTACCGTATTAGGAGATGTCTTGCATTCAAAGAGCGATCTTTCACCTGAATGTGTAAAGATTACATCTGAATTTTTACAAAATCTAGCAGATAGAAGACCGACGATATTGATTTCAGGTAATCACGATGCTACTTTGGCCAATAAAAACAGATTAGATAGTTTGAGTCCAATTGTTGATGCGATTAATCATAAAAATTTATTTTATCTAAAGGATTCTGGACTTTATATCTTGGGAGATATTTTGTTTAATCACTATAGTGTATTTGATGAACCGGATAAATATATTAAAGTAAAAGACATTCCAAAGATTTATTTAAATGAAACCCGTTATAAAATTGCTTTATTTCACGGTCCAGTAAACAATGCAATTACTGATGTAGGATATAAAGTTGCGAGTAGAACTATTACAAACGAAATCTTTGACGGACACGATATTGTATTATTAGGCGATATTCACAGACATCAAGTTCTAAGTCAATCTGATCCAATAATTGTTTATTGTGGTTCACTGATCCAGCAGAATCATGGCGAAGATCTTAAAGGTCACGGATTTGTATTTTGGGATTTAAAGACCAAAGTATTTAAACACTTTGAAATTCCAAATGATTATGGATTTTATACTGCGGAAATCAATAAAGGTAATTTAATTACTGATATTTCTAATATGCCTAAAAAGGCAAGACTTAGATTAAAGTGTTTTGAAAGCGTTGCAACTGAAGTTAAATCTGTATTGTCATCTATCCGAGAAAAATCAGAGGTAATGGAAGTGACATATGTTCGTGTAGATTCATTAAATACATCTTCAAGTAATATTATTGATAATAATAATTTTAATTTAGCCGATGTGTCTGATGTTGATTATCAAAATAAGTTGATAACAGACTATCTTAGTAACCAGAATTTAAATCCAACAAAAGATACACTTGAAAAGATTTATAAAATAAACAAAGATTTAAATGTTTCTTTAGAAAAAGAATCTATCGTTAGAAATATTCGATGGAAACCTAAGAAATTTGAATTTGACAATATGTTTAGTTATGGTGAAGACAATGTTATTGACTTTACTAAGATGCATAATGTAGTTGGATTATTTGCTAATAATGCTGCGGGTAAATCAAGTGTATTGTCTGCATTATCTTTTTGTATTTTTGATAAATGTGATAGAGCATTCAAAGCATCTCACATTCTTAATACGCAAAAGGTGACATTCCGTTGTAAGTTTAACTTTGAAGTTAATGGTGTAGATTTCTTCATTGAAAGAAAAGGACATGCGGATAAAAAAGGAAATGTCAAAGTAGATGTAAAGTTCTGGAAAGAAGAAGGTGGTAAAGTTGTAGAACTTAACGGTGAAGCTCGTAGAAGTACCAATGATATTATTCGTGATTATGTAGGTACATATGACGATTTTATTTTAACTGTCTTGAGTATTCAAAACAATAAGGTTGGATCATTTGTAGATATGGGACAAACAGAAAGAAAAGATTTGTTGGCTCAATTTATGGGACTAACTATATTTGACAGTTTGTATAACGATGCGGCTGATAAGACTAAAGAAATTAATTCATTATTAAAGAATTTCAAGAATAATGATTATACCCAGAATTTATTGAATTTAAATTCGGATATAGAAAACTTTTCGGGTTCGTTAAGAAATGAAAATACTAATTTAGAAAAACTATCTAACAATCGGGATTCTGAAAATGAATGTCTTTTAGACGAAACCAAAAAACTTATTAATATTAACAGTAATATTATTGATATTGTTTCTATTGAATCAAAAAAGATTTCATTAGAAAATTCTATATCAACACAATCTTCTAGTTTAAATTCATATAAGTCTCAATTATCATCTATTGAATCAACATACAAAGAATATGATGAAATTATAAAGAACTATGAAAACGATGATATTACAACTAAGTATGAATTGTTCAAAGAACTAGAATCGTCATTTAGTCAAAAAGAACATCTTATTGAAAAGAAAAAGATTGTTGTTACATCTAAACTACAGAAATTAAAGAAGTTAGAAGAACATAAGTATGATCCAAACTGCACTTTTTGTACAACAAATGTGTTCGTTAAAGATGCAATTAAAACAAGAGAAGAATTGGAATTAGATAAAGTTGAAGCTCAAAGTCTTGTTAGTGAATATAATAATCTTAAAAACAAAATTAATGAAGTGTCTTATATAAAGGATCATTGGAAAAAGTATAATGATGTTCATAAATTATATGTTGAAACGCAGATTAAAATTAACAAATTAAATACTGAAATTCTAAAAATATCAAATAAGATTAGTTCTGAACAGAATTCTTTAATTAATATTGAAAGTCAAATTGAAGAATATTATAATAATAAAGATGCAATTGAATCTAACAAAACTGTTAAAGATACAATTGATTCAATTAAATCCAATATCAAAACTATTGACATAGAAATTAAGAATGTAAATAACAACATTATTAATCATAATACAAAAATTTCTGGATTTGAAGAACAAAGAAAGACTATTCAAAAATCAATTGAAGATGTTAAAGTACTTGAAGTTGAATATGAAGCATATCAATTGTATACAAATGCAATATCCAGAGATGGTATTCCATATGAATTGATTAGTAAGGCGTTACCAACAATTGAAAAGGAAGTAAATAACATATTAAACCAAATAGTAGAATTTACGGTAACCTTACAGACAGATGGTAAAAATGTAACTACACATATTAATTACGAAGATAAACGATGGCCATTAGAATTGGCTAGTGGTATGGAACGATTTGTTAGTTCATTGGCTATGAGAGTCGCATTAATTAACATTAGTAATCTACCAAGACCCAACTTTATAGCTATAGATGAAGGATTTGGATGTGCTGATGCTGATAATTTATCTTCTATGGGTGCTTTATTTGCGTTCTTAAAGACTAATTTTGATTTCGTATGGATTATTAGTCATTTGGATAGTATGAGGGATATGGTTGACAATAGACTTGAAATTAAGAAAGAAAACGGGTTCTCTAAAGTTAATTATGTATAATTAATGGGTATATATATTTATAGTATATATGCCCAGCATAAAGACAGGTCAAATTTTAGGTTTATCAAGTCGAACAGTTAATATAGAAGATAAGACATACTTATCTGAATATTTTAACCTAACAGAGTTTTCACCAGAATTCTCTGTGGGGAAAAATGCGTTGGTAATCAATGGAAGTGACAAACTTAAAATTGGTGCTGAAATATTTACCGAAGCATTTGATGGTAATGGTGTACCTCTTTTTATAGAAAAGGCTATAAGCACCGACCAATTAACCAATAAAAGAATTATTGTACTATCAATATATGTTTACGAACAAAATTCAATTGGGTCTGGTAAGATAATATTAGTTTCTACTACATCAGACGACAAAACAGTAAGATGGTCCGCTAATATAAATATAAATGTTAATAAAGTTACTGATTCAAAAATAAGATTTTATAACCAACCATTAATTCAAGTTGAACCAATATTATCTTATGCAGTATCATCTTCTACAGAAAATAACCCGAAAATAGTTACAGGCAGTTTTCTATCAACGCCGGTACAACCAAAAGCAGACTTTGATATACAAAAATTTGGATATAGAAAAAATTTGGTGGATTATAGAATAATTGATAATTCTGCTAATTTCAGTTCTAGTTTAAAGAACTTCCAAGTAGAATTATATATAAATAAAATAAAAGATTATGCTAGTTTTAATGAAATTAGTATAAATACTACCTCTTCTTTTTTAATTAAAGATGTATTAAATAAAACAACATTAATTTTAGATACACCATTTACTTATAATAATAAAGTTGCTACGATTACAAGTGGAAATTATAAAATTGTTTATAATGATATTACTTATAATTCTAATTTATTTTTGTCATCAAGTTATTTACAAGAATCTTTAGGATTAAGTGGTGCAAAACAATATAAGACATTTTCTTATGCAAAGATAATTTATAAAAACATTAATACTTTTACGGGTAAACCTGCTAAACATAAAGTTTATAGAAAAAGTTTAAGAACTCTTGGCGATTTTGAATCGGTAATTGATGAAACATTTGGTGATACTGAAATATTAAGAGATCCAGTTACTCCAAACAAAGCATTTGAACGATTGGGTTCATTTTTTAGTCAATTTCATATAAATAATTTTTGGTTTACAAGTTCAAATGATTTGAATCTTAAATACGATAATCAAACATTTATTGATGGATTAAAAATTTCCGGCAGTAACTTAAATGGTACATATGCAATTGTAAAAGCAAATACATCATTTACAAATAGAAATGTTTCTTATTTACCGTATAATGCAAATGAACAATCTGCACAATCAGGATCAAATTTTGACAGTAACTTTTTGGGTTTTTATAAAAATACAGATTATGTTTTATCATTCAGAACATCTGTAATAGAAAAAGATTCTTCCGCAATATCAAAATTAAAATTTTACATTACCAGTTCGTTACCAAGTGTAAATAAAAATATAGGATATGATTCAAATCGAGGTGTATTAATCGGAGAATTTGCTTATAGTGGAAGCACAACCGGAAAATATTTTGATCAAAAACAAAATTTTGAATTTAAATTTCCTGAAGATCTTTATGGAACTTTAGTTGTTTATCCTGAAAATGTCAAACAAATAATTGTTTCTGATTTGTCAATAAAAGTTTCTGAATTGTATGGTTATACTGGAAATGCATATTATGTAAAAATTCCGTTTCCAGTAAATGTAGCAAATGAAGTTTTTGAAATAAAATCCGAATTATATGATGTTAATTCAAATCTTTCATATACAAATTTAAGAACAGTTCAAGTTTTTGATCCATCTGGGAGTAGTAAACCACCGGATTTTGGAAGTACTTCTGTAATAAATGTAGATATTTTAAATGTAACTAGTAGTATTAATTGGCAAAACCCGTGTGGTTCAGGTAGTGATGCATCAGCATTTGATTATTTCTTAACATGGGATGATATTACTAAACAAATTTGTGTAATGACTTCCAGTGCAATAAGTGGAAGTGGTGGTGGAACTGCTTTGACAGTTGAAGAAAGTACTCCGGGAACAGAATCAGTTAGTAATGTAAGTACTATTAAATTTCCATCAGGAGCTGTTTTTGATTCAGGTTCCGGCATAGTAGAAATAACTTTTAATACTCCTGCCCCATCTTCAAATTTAAGAGTAAGAACTGAAGATGGAGGTATTTCTGTATATCCAGTTGATACTATAAAAGTAACAGATAGTACTCTTACTGATCACGGTGATGGAAGTGTAACAATTACTATTCCAACTGGAAGTGTCAGTGGATTTCCATATACAGGCAGTGCGAAAATAACAGGTTCATTAACTGTGACGGGTTCAATATACTCATATGATATTACATCAAGTTTATATGGAACTGCTTCGTGGGCAATAAGTGCATCACAAGCAATTACTGCTAGTTATGCAAATAATGGTATACCTACAGGTGGACCTATAAATTATATTTTAGCAAAAAGTAGTTCCAATAACTATGATACGATTTGGGTACCTTCACCATCAGGTACTGGTGGACAAGGTGAAATGTCATTCACTTCTTCTTATTTTAGTGGATCAACTTCATCAATTACATGTTCATCCGAATATGCTTTTTGGCATTTACATACACTTAATAATTTAAATATACACATTAGTTCTTCAGTAGAATCTGGCTCATTTAGTATTAGATTAGTATCTTCCGGTAGTACAAACAATACTATTAATTTTTATCCATATCAACAAATAGAATGGGGTGGCGTTGCTGGTTTTGATGGACCAGGCAGTGGATCTATTGAAGACTCCGGATCTATTGTATTAGTACCTGCACAAGAAATGGTTATATCTTTTATTTATTATAATACTACATCGTCTTTATATCCAGAAAAGAAATACAGTGCATTTGCGTCGGATTTAAAAACACCTGGTTTAGAAAATAAAACAATAGTACCAAATCTTTATTTAATAGGTGAAGGTGATTATAGTATTGGTGGTGGCGGATTAACCGATCCAAATGCTTATATATTTACAATTAATGGTGGTGGTACAGGTCAAGACTTAAGTGGTATTGGAAGCAAATTATTTTGGGGGTGGGCTCCTGTATATGTTGAAGGTGCCGGACGAAGATTTTTTCCTTTATATCAGTAATTTTAAAATTGTTTATAAATATTAACATCTTGAATTTTTTGTGAATATTTATATTTAGATTTTTTCAATAAAATTTCTACATTTGAAAGGAATTTAACATATGCCAATAACTGAAGGAGGAAAATTTAGTCCTGTTGACCGTATAGTCAGCCCAGGAGTATTTACAAGAGAAAACGACCTAAGCGGAGTAGCACAAGGTGTTGCCGAAATCGGAGCAGTAATACTTGCTCCGTTTCCAAAAGGTCCTGGATTCGCACCAACATTAATCACCAACACAGCCGATCTTGAAGAAAAGTTCGGTGTAGCTGATGGTGTTTATTATGGACCATACACCGCAAAAGAATATCTTAAGGAAAAAGGATTTGTAACCGTATGTCGTGTTGGTGCTTTGACAGGATATAGACAAATCAACCCATTCGTAATCTGGGCACAACCAGGTACTTGGGCCAGAAGCGGTTCTGCTGGTGCCTTAAATAGTGGATCTTCATATGTACTATATGATAGTGACAATATTTCCAGTACATTTACTTATGTATCAGAAAGTATTATTGCACTCAATTCATTTGGTGGAGTTTCATTTAGTTCATCTAAAGCAACTTTAGCAGAAATAAATACACTAACAGGATCAATTGCATTTTCACCAGCACAAACAGCTAGTTTGGTTACTGCTGTAAGTAATAATAATGTAGTAAAAGTTATTACTAACAATTTGGCTAGTTTAAATGTATATCCATATACATTGGACACCACATTGAGTGTTATTAGAAACATTTATAGACTTCCAACTGCCGTTGGATCTTTAAGTGCATCTGTGACAATTAATCCGACATTATCTGCATCAGTTAATTTATCACCAATAACTAATAGTTATTCAATTTCTTCTGGAGAAATAACATTTTTTGCATTTAGCAATGTCGCATTCGGTTCAAATACTGTAGCATCATCAACATTAACAGTTACAGGATCAGAGGTATTACCAGATACACTATCATTTGTATCTGGTGCTGCATTCACCGCAAAATTTAATTCATCCAATGGTGATAACAATACATTAAGTGTAAATTCACCAAGTGGAAGTTTATATAACTACGGTCAAACTTATAGTTTTACTATAGGTGCGTTATCATTCTCAAATGTATATGTAACATCATCTTATCAAACAAATGTATCTTATACAAGTGATGCTAAATTATTACAAGCAATTGCAGAATCTACATCAACCACTTCAAATTTTAGTGCTTCACTTGCAAATAGTGTAACAATTACCAATTCAGATGGAAATTTGGTTGGTACAAATATTACACTCGTAAGTGGTAGTATATTTGCTTTAAGATCTTCAACTGGTTGTGGTACACAAGTATATCTTAAGGGTGTAATCAGTGGTTCATTTGGTAAGATTACAGGAACATTTGAACCACAATGGTCAGCACCAGCAGATCCATGTAATCCAACCGTAGTAAATTATTATCCAAGAGTTCTTGCTGTATTATCAAATACTCAATATGGTACACTAAATAGCAGTTTTGAAGCTCCTGGTTTCAGTGGTTCTGTATTGAATCAAAAAACCGCAACAACTGGAAATTATAGTGGATCTCAAAATCCAACATCATTGAGTGATTTCCAATTGACTTTAGCACAAAATGCTTCATTAATTGGTTACTATGATTTCTCATTGAATCCCGCCGATTCAAATTATATTACAAATGTATTTGGAAAAGATCCAACAGTTGGTAATCAAGACGATCAAGTTTCTGGTGTTAAAATTGAAGCAGCTTATTTATACAAGACATTTGAAGATTCAATTCAAAAAGTAAATGATGAATTAAATAGTGGAAACCCAGGATGGAAAATATTCGCTGGAATACCTTCATCTGGTTCATTCTCAACAGGTGAAACATTGAAATTTACCGATCAATATTCAACAAACTTGAACGCAGGTGATTCTCAATACGGACTAACAAGTGCAGCAACACCTTGGATTCTTTCACAAGGAATTGCTCCTTGGAGTGGAACATCTAATACAGGTGGTTCTACAACCAAGTATCAATTGTTTAAAGTACACACCGTGAGTGACGGTACAATCACAAATAAACAATACAAGATTGAAATCAGTAATGTTAAATTATCCAGTACAGTTGCAGGAAGCGATTGGGGTTCATTTACACTTGCTGTAAGATCTTATAGTGATACTGATAAGAAACCAAAGTATTTGGAAATCTTCCAAAACTTGAGTCTAGATCCTAATTCTTCAAACTTCGTAGCTCGTCGAATTGGTGATAGATACAATTTCATTACTTATGCTGGTAAAATAATTGAATTTGGTACTTATACAAACTTGAGTAAGTATGTAAGAATTGAAATGAATACAGTACCATATCCAGTATCTTCAGTTCCTTACGGAAATGAAGCTTATGTAACTCCACTAGGAGGTACAATTGGTAATTATATTCCAGTAGTAAAATATAGCAAAGCAAGTATTTATGGATTAGCCCCAGGCAAATATGCATCTGGTACAGTAATCAGTGATATTCCGCTTGGAGCAGATTCAGAATTGACATCTCTATATCCAACAAGTTCAACAAATGCAGGTGTGAAAGTTGATACAGAACAATATTTTGCTCCTCTACCATTTGGTGCTACTATAGGACACAATATTGCATTTGATTTGGAATCAACAAGTTCTAATGTTGGAACTGGTTCATTAATTACTGGTTCATTGTATGGTAGTATTCCTTCAACATATGATGCAACTAACGAAGCTACATATGTCAAGATGCGTAAGTTCATAGTAGGTTTCCAAGGTGGATTTGATGGTCAATCACCAGCAATTCCAATTAATGTTGGAAGTGATATTATCCCAGGTAATACACAAGGTTTAAATTGTACAAACATCAATAGTGCAGGTTCAATAGCTTACAAACAATGTGTAGGTGCTCTTGGAAATGCAGATGAATTTGACATCAACTTGATTGTAACACCTGGTGTTTTCCACCAACACCATCCTTATGTTACTCAATTAGTAACAGATATGTGTGAAGCTCGTGGGGATACATTCTACATTATGGATAACATAGTGTTCCCATCAACTAACCAAACTGTAGGATTGATTGCTGATGCAGTAAATGATGTATCTACAATCGATAGCAGTTATGTTGCTACATATTATCCTTGGATTAAGATTCTAGACACCAACTTGAACAAGATTATAAGTGTACCACCATCAGTAGTAATGCCATCAGTTTATGCTGCTAATGACAATGCTGCTGCTGAATGGTTTGCTCCCGCAGGTCTAAATCGTGGTGGAATTGCTCAAGCAATTCAAGTTCTAGACAGAACAACCCACAGTGAACGTGATACCTTGTATGAAGGACGTGTAAACCCAATCGCAGCATTTCCTGGTCAAGGTATTTGTGTATGGGGACAAAAGACACTTCAAATTCAACCAAGTGCTCTTGACAGAGTAAATGTTCGTAGATTGTTAATCGCACTTAAGAAGTTTATTGCAAGTAGCAGTAAGTTCTTGGTATTCGAACAAAATGTGGCTGCTACAAGAAACCGTTTCTTGAGTATCGTAAATCCATATTTGGAATCTGTACAACAACGTAGTGGATTGTACGCTTTCCAAGTTGTAATGGATGATACAAATAATACTCCTGACTTGGTTGATAGAAACATCCTATACGGTCAAATCTATCTACAACCAGCTAAGACTGCTGAATTCATCGTACTTGATTTCAACATTCTCCCAACTGGTGCTACATTCCCAGGAGCCTAATAACTAAATAATTCATAAAACCCCTGCTTAGAAATAAGCGGGGGTTTTTTCTTTACTAAATCTATTTATATTATACAATGATTAAATTGACGGATTTATTATTAGAAGCTCAATTACCTTCAAGTGAGCAGGATATGGATTTTTATGCTAAAAAGTATAAGAAAACCATTGATTATTTACGCACCAAAAACAAAGTACTATTGCTTACAACCAGTAATAGATGGAGTGGACATAAAGATGATATTGCTAAAAGTACACAACTTGCATTTAAAATACAAGAATTACTTGGTAAAGAAAAAGTAACTTTGATTGATACAACCAAGTTAAACATATTTCCATGTGAAGGTAATGTATCATCTAAATGGGGAAATCACTGTGGAACAAAAGATTCTTCCTTAAAAGATAAAGAGAAAAATCCTACAGGCGAACATCGTTGTTGGGCTAGTATAAATAATAAAAGCGATGAACTTTGGAAAATAAGTAAAGAATTATTTGAAAGTGATGTCGTTTTATTTTTTGCTAGTGTGAGATGGGGACAAGCTAATGGTTTTTATCAGAAATTAATTGAGAGATTGACTTGGATTGAAAACAGACATTCTACTTTGGGTGAAAGTAATATAGTAAAAGATATAGATTCAGGATTTATTGCTACTGGTCAAAATTGGAATGGAAAAGATGTTACTCAAACACAAAAAGAAGTATTACAATTTTTTGGATTTAAAACACT
>Ga0209500_10000440_pt1 | contig 35793 bp, 25 predicted proteins | sample S_140212_EF_Meta_FD_187323 | JGI IMG/M metagenome (GOLD analysis project Ga0209500, IMG submission 187323) | Freshwater microbial communities from Lake Simoncouche, Canada to study carbon cycling - S_140212_EF_MetaG (SPAdes) (version 2) | ecosystem: Environmental > Aquatic > Freshwater > Lake ...
GCGTCTTTCATGCAGTACGATAATGGGGTCAGACCCTATTAACGGGGTCTGACCCCATTATGAGTGGTATCCTGGGGCTTTGGGGGGTTTGGTGGGGAAGCGATGTGAGATCAGCCTAGGACGCAAGTTGAGGGGTGAATACGGAGCCGGGTGCGCCTAGCTTGCCGGCAGAATGCGATTCAGTTCCGCCTCGTTCATCCACAAACTCCTTTCCGAGAATTAAGGGGTCAGGCCGCACCCGCATTTAAGTGCACCTAAATTCGCCCCTTTCCCTCGTTATTAGGTGCACTCGCCAAAAGGTGCGGCCTGACCCCGTGTTTGGTCCCCAATCGGCGTACGAACGAGATTATTTTAAGACTTCGCCGAGTCTCATCAGCGCCTGGATCAATGGGCGCCGTCGTAAGGACGCCAAGGCATGCCTTCCCTTAACGGTGAGACGAAAGTAGGTGGACGTGCGCTTATTGAAACACTTTTTCACTTCTACCAAACCTGCTTCAATTAAAATTCGGTCAGGCGTAATTGTTTTACTCGGCATCCAACCTTTTGTTTCCAAAGCAAGCCGCCCATGCGCACCCTTATCCGTAACTAGACCTTTAAAGGCAGCCAAGAGTTGGGCAGCAGCTTCGCGTCGCTCCTTGAGGCTGTTTTTTACCCAACGCCAGCGGATTGGGCCCCCACTTAGAATCATGCCTTTGGCATCACCATAAGTAAAACCCGGGCCTACTTTGCGTAACTCAGCCTTACCCCTCGGGGTTAACTTATAATAATAGGAAACTTTCTCAGTACCGTTGTCTACCCGCTCAAAGTAACCCGCCTTCAACGCACGGTCTATGTTGTCATCCCGGAAGAGCCAGTGAGCGCACTCACGAAGCCACTTGGCCGACCGATAGCCAGCAAGCTCAAGTTCCATCCGATCACGCTGATAACGTTCGATTGCCATAATCTTTTAGTCCTTCGCCCTTTTTGCATGCACAGAGCATATCAACTCACGGACAAGCACATAAGTTGAGCCCTTTGTATAAAAATAGATGATAACAGACGTATTCATCGTCAGCGGCACTTTTGTAGTCATACACTGCCAGGCAGCAAATCTAACTTTGGAGGACATAGAAAATCGTCCAAAATCAGCTGACAACAGGACGAGTCTTGTAAAAAGACCCTAGAGGCTGATATTGGGGTTATGAACCCCGAGGAGCTGCCCCGCCCCAAAGGACCGAAGGTCGAGCCTATCGACCGGAGGGGTAAGCTCATGGCGTTCAAGCAGTCGATCAGGAAAGAAGCGGCCGAAGACATTGTGATTGAGGCGCCGGCCAATGAAACGCCATACGAGCGCCTAAAGCGTCTCGAGACCGATCCCGCGGCTAACCTGAAGGAGCTCCAGTCCACCCTAGCCTATTTCATTCCGCACCTTCAGCTGATCGAAATCGAGTCGATGCTCGGCAAACTGATCCCCGGGGCAATCGACTCCGCCGGCCAACCGATTCCAGCACCCCAGGGCCTCTATGCCCTACTGCTAGCTTGCAGGAACCACTCCCTACTCAACGGAGAGGAATTGGGGCTGGCCCACCAGGTCCGAAGCATCCGCAACGAGCTCTTCCACAACAACAGCCCACTGAGTGAGCTGTCGAAGAAGCTAATCACCTCATTCTGGGAGAAGTTACGGGGCCTAACTCCAGCCGGCGAAAGCACCGCGTTAGCCGTCCAGAATGCCGCTATCGCTCCGCTTGACAGGATTACTGAGTCGCAAAAGGAAGCCGGCAAGATTGCGCACTTGGCGGCGTTCATCGAGATCGAGCAGATGTTACGCAAAACGATGAACCACGTACTGGCTCGGAACCACGAACTCCGGGCCAACTTCATCATGCCAGCTGAGCCTGCCGGCAGCGTCCAAGCCTTGAATGCTATCAGCCTATCAAGGGGCACGATCAGCGCTTGCCTTAGGAACTTCAAGTTCTGGGACGACATCAAGGCCAGCACCACCCTTAGGCATGACCTGATCCATGGCCGCAGCCTGTCGACCATCTCGGAGGCTGATAAGCAGATGCTCCAACGTGCATGGGGGGCTCTAAGGCACCTTCCCTACGCCGTCTGGGCCAAGCAGCTGATCATCCGGCTAGAAAAGACCATTAGGGAACTACTCATCTCCGAAGGCGTGAGTAGCGAGGTCGCCCAGCGTCTATGGATTCAGCGCCTCTCAAAGCGACTATGTGAAGAGAAGCGCTGCATGGCGCTTATCGCCAACGGCGGGGTTGGGAGCAGCCAGATTCTATGGCTCATCGATTTCAGTGATGCTATCTTCGCTGAAAACCTCGACCCAGTGACGTCGGTCGACGTGGCCAAGCTTCAGGGCATCCATCTCGGCATCGAGAAAGCCCTCGCCAACCCCATGCCGACCAAAATCGCCAACAGCGTCGCCAAGACAAGGCACGCCGCCCGCAAAGACGAACGGAACATGCGCAAACACCCCAAGGCACGCCGGGGGCAAATTAATGACGATTTCTCATGAGCACCGAATACAGTCTATCTAAAATCGAGATCAAACCCATCACTGGGCCTTGGTGGGCTCTGACCCAGTTCCAGAAGGGCTTCAGATCGGCCTATAAGTATTACGTTCAAGTCATCGATCGGAACGGGAAGAAGCCCACCAAGTGGATGTTCAAAATCGAAGAAGTCAGTTTAGGTCAGCGAGGCATGCAGATCGGCGTAGGACCTGTTCATACGCCAAAGGGTGATATGATGCTCGAGCTCCTCAGCCGACGCAGCATCCAATCGAAACGACACACAGTCTCGGAAGATACCGAGCGCTACTACGCTGAGATGTGGTTAAGCGACACCACAGGTAATAAGAACAGGCTACTCGTGCGCGCTCAAGACGCCAAAGCCATGCCGCCATGGATAAAGAAACTCTACCTCAACAAGAAAGACCGTTGGTTCCTAAGGTCTACCATGGAACCCGGGACGCGCAGAGAGAGCATCTGCATCAACATTTGGAAGAGCGACGCTCATCGTGAACTCATTGAGCTCTTCTTCGCGACGCGCATCTGGGTACTGCAGGAAGGCTTCTTCTTCCGCGAGCCTGAGGCCGAGGACCCTAACAACCGAAACACCGACAACGAATGAGCTCCAACCTAAGTATTCGCTTCATCCACCCCGACGCGTAAAAGCGGCAGCATAAACAACCATACTTCAACCCCTGCATGATCACTGAATTTTTCCATTCTAACCCTAGAGCCCATGCGTATGGTCGGCTTGATGAAATCATGAGCAGAGGGACGGTAAGGCTCATGGGCGCAGTCTGCTATGTCACCTTAGACGGATGCTCTCTACTTAAGGCTAACATCGATAGGTTCAAAAAAGAGGGGTCTTTCTTTATCGCCGGTTATAATGACATCAGCACCATCGGGACGATCAACGACCTCTGCAAAAGCGCACCCGGGAAATTCTATTTTCACGGTATCGCCAGAAAGGGATCGGAGGACTGGGAAGGACACTTCCAGCCGGGCTTAATGCATGACAAGCTGATCTACGCCGAAGGGGAAAGTGAAGCGATTGTCTGGGTCGGAAGCCATAACCTGACGCACAATGCGCTTCTAGGGGTTAACATAGAGTCGGCCACGATAACTACAGGAGATAAGGAGGACCCATTCTTCAGACAAGTGCGACAGCACCTGGAATCCATTCGCCATGAATCATTCGAGGGCCCAGCTCCGATTCCTAAAACCCCTCCTCTTGATAAGCCAATCAGGGATCTGGTTCTTGTACACTGCGAGGCAACCGATGAGCAAATTCAGGCAATCAAGGCCCAAAAAAACTGCTATATCAGCATACACCTCCGACAAGACTCTTATGACTCCCTGTGCCGACCGCCTGCTAACCCGGAAAAGCATGTCCGTCTACACCTGTACCTACCCGGCGAACTCGGCTCCAAGGGTCCAATCGCGCAGGCGAAGCTGGTCAAGGCTGGTGAACTCTACGGGGTAAACTTCACTGAAAAGAGCGTACGCAAGGGAAATACTGCCGGCTGGCCAGAGATGTCATTCTGCATCGAAGAGCCTCACGGGGAAGACTTCCAACCCTTAAGAATATGCGCAGGCCGCCACGAGCCGACCCATGACGTAACTGTATGCGCCATCAGGGTGGACGACGCCTTAGAATCGGCTGATGAGAGTAACAAATGCTGTATCCTGGCCGAACGCCCGAGCAGCGAAGTAGAACCAAAGGAAAAGCTGCTGAATCTTAGCCCGCTCGATGGAGATGACGAGAAGCGCTACGTCATGCTAATAGAAAGCCTACGAGCAGTCGCGATACTCTCGGGAAAAAGCCCGATCTCCAGCGAGAATAAGATGGAGAAGATTTACCGAGAAACGGGTGAGGAAGTCGTGTTCGATCGCGACGACAAAAAACCTTTCCGCTTCATCCATAATGGAAAGCTTTTCGCCTTGCCGAAGAGACCTGAATCGAAAAATCTGGCGCAGGACGAGCAAGTTTAACCCGCATATCATGCCATGGAAGAAGCTTACCCCGTTCTGCCGCAATTCCTCAAGTTCAGGTCCAACGACAACTTTGGGCAGCTTGTATGGAATGAAGGCATTCAAGGCCTTGAGATCTGCCCTCTGTATGATGATAAACTTGATCAACCGCTACAGCCTACTCGGCTGGAGTGGAAGGCCTTCTGGTTCCTATTGGAGCACGCTGGCGTCTGGAAATGGGAGCCGACTTATGCCCCTGAAGACGGTCTCTCATGCGATGAGCACCAGTGGTCGTTGATCGTATCCAAAGATGGTAGATTTATCAGCACGTGCGGCAACGAAGCCTATCCCGGAACCCAGGAGAAACAATACGAGGAAGGGTCGCCCTATGACGTGCTCCGCACCGCCGTAGAAATACTCACATGCAGGCATTACGATTCAAGCATGCTCTCGAATGAAGCGCTAACGAGCATACCCCATTCCTTTGATTTCACCCTTTGGTCCGATGCCTACGAAAACCTTGGGATCAATATCCGATGGCGAAAGAATGGGCCGGGACTTCAGTGGCAACACGTGTCCCACCATGAAGATGAATGGGTAGAACTACCCTCCCCGTCCCGACTTACCTGGAAAGCATTCTGCTTCCTAATGGAGCTGGCGAAGGTCGAGAAATGGGATGCCGAGTATACTAGTTTCACAACGGCGCATACCGGCTGGTCGTTTAAGGCCTACATCAAGAGCCAGACGATCAAGTCCGCTGGCGGTGACACCTATCCGAATTCGGAGGAAGGAGCAGGTTACCTCCCAGGATCCCCCTTCGACATCCTGCTAACATCGCTAAGTCTTCTCGTAGGCAAAGATATCCTCGGAATGCGTCACTGAAAAGAACCTTAGTAATTCGGGTTAATCAACGGCCACACCAAAAAGCAGCCTGACCTGCATTAGCTAAGATCCAAACACTTCTTTCCGGTGCCAGGCGAGGTGCTTGGGGTCGGGGCGGAGGGTGGCTTGGAGAGCGAAGGAGAGCGGACGTCCGTTGAGGTCGGCGAGTTTGAAGTGGCTACCGCCGGGAAGGATGGACTCGGCGATGTCGGAATGGGCTACGCGGATGCTGAGGTTATCATCGACGGTCCAGAGGCCGGCGTCGAAGAGATCGTGGGCGGTCGGAGTCAGGGCCAGGCCGTTGTCCGGGCTGTCAGGACCTTGCTGAGAATGCGCGTGGATGTGTGCGGCCTCTAGCGGCACATAGGTGGACTTGGACGCGATGAGGCGGTAACCGGTCAGGGCGCAGGTGAAGTGGTAGCCCGAGATGACAGAGACCTTGAAACGGGCGTCCCGCCCCCGGCTAATCTGGGTTTTATAGGTGGCCTGATCTTGGCGGACCGCAGCCAGCTCATCCGACGACGGCACCAGCATACCAAGAGCGGCGTATAAGGCCACTTGTTCAGCGGCGGGAAAGTAAGTGGCTACGATGCGACGTCGGGCTTCCTGGCGGAAGCGGGGATCCATGAACCGGGCCAGTAAGACAGTATCTAGGCGCACTACCCTCTCATCATCCCCCACATGGGCATAGATGCCATCCGAGGCCAGGTGCCGGAACGGCAGGGTCAGATCGATGGCATTCCCCCTTCGCGTCACGCAGATCGGGGAATAGGACCGGAAGCGGAGATTCAGCTGAGCGTCTTTATAGATCAGACCATCAACCCCGACCAACCCCGCCTCAACCAAGTCCAGAATAGCCAGAACCAGAAGCGGCTTATTAGGAGCCAACCCCTTCTGGTCTTTAGCGACCTTAAGGCTCAACAACCCGCGCAAGTTCAAGTCAGTCAAAATAAGATCAACTACGTCTGGTCCACTTACGCTTGGGAGGGAGAAGGTCTTCTGGCCCAGTGGACGTATTAGCGTCCAGCTCATCAGACACATCGAGAGACTCGCCGCAGTCTGTGAAGAATTCCCAAATGTTGGTATCCTTTCTCTTAACCTTTTTGAGATTCTCAGGAATACTGCGAAATTTTCGATATGAAGGGCATGAGAATCTGGCGTCGCAATTACGGCAGACATCAGTACCGAACTGCCTGGTTTTTCCGCCCTCAGTATCTTTTCTCTTCAGTTCATCCACACTCTTAGGCTTAAAATCGCCATCTTGGATACGATCCACAATTTCTCCAAACTTCGTGATAGTATCTGTGATAGAATCTTCATTCAGCGGAATATCTACGAACGGGTCCATTGACTTCAGCATAACGATAAAATCCTTGAAGTGCGCGGTGTTAAATTTACGCTTTATGTTATCAGCCGGAGCCGTGGCAATCACAGCCGCCTTCTTTACTTTTACACCCTTCAGGCCGCCCAGAATATGGGCGTAAACATTAAGCTGCATCGCGAACTTCAACTTATTTTTTTCAACATAGTCGCGAGGCATCGTCTTGATGTCGTAAATACTCATTCCAGAATCCTCCTTAACGATATCCACGACACCCTCGATCGTAAAAGTCCTACCCTTGGGCGTACTGCACTCCGGCAGCGAAAGCTTGACCTCAGTTTCGGTAATTTTCTCAGCAAGAAGGTGCATGGTGTGCCAATAAGCCAAGGCCTGCCTTTCAGCAGCTATGACGACATTTTGGTTAACACGCTGCCCTGTCTCCGCCTGCATAAGCTTGAGGTTCTCCTTAAGCCTCAGCTTGATGAAATCTTCAATGTCCTTTGTATTCATTTGGAATCGCGAAGAGAGATGATGTGATTGTGCAGATCTTCCAGGGTCTTATGTACCAGACTTCCGAAGAACATCGTCTGGGTATGAGCTGGCGAAAAACCATGGCGCCTGAAAAACATATATTGGCGCGGACAACGTTCATACGCCATATAATCGGAAGTGAATGAATAGGCCCTAGGAAGGGGTTTCTCCGGCCGATGCTTAAAGTCGAACTTCTTGACGTTCAGCTCAGCAAGAGTGGGCAAGGTCTCGACCAGTTCGTCGAATTCCTCCATCCGCGCCCGTTTGATATTACAGATAATCAGAAGCTCCTGGGCTCGAGATAGAGCGACGTAGTACTTACGCATCGAATCGAAGCCATCAATGCGATCCAAGGGTTCGGAAGTAGACTTATCGACCAGAGTCCTGATCAATCCCTCCACCTTTGAGGGTTGACGCTTAGGCTGCCCAACATTGCCAACCACAACGACAGGGAATTCGAGACCCTTGGACTGGTGAATGGTAAGGAAAGGGATACGGCCCAGAGGGAAGGCAGTCTCCTCATCCTCAATCTCGGCCTCGCCTTCATCTAGGCGGTATAAAGAGTAAAGGTATCCGTTGAAGAACGATGAGCCGCCGTCGGCTAGCATTTTTCCGGAGATCACTGGTCCACGCTCATCGGCGAATCGTGCGAGCTGGGAGGTGATCTTCGATAGATTGTAAAGAGGGCCTTCGTCTTCACCGCTTTCACCGATGTCAATCCGTTCCGAAAGACAGCTGAATCCGCAAAGTTGATAGAAAAGATCGAGGAACCCCCAATCTGTTGCGGTCGCACGTTTTACCAATGCGGCAACATATACCTCATCACGTCCCTTAAGATACTTTATGATCGCGGAGAAAGAGGCATCAGACAACGACGCCTTATCAGCAAGCATCTCGGCTTCTTGAACCGTAATTTTACCGGCGTAATCTACGTTGGCATCCAAGAGGACCTTGGTGAGCTTCTGATAATCACTGACGCAAGAAGCAGCCTGTGAGTTCCTCAAGGCGACATATCCAGCCAGAGCCTTATCACCTGCGATTGCCTCATCTGCGGCAGTAAGAGCGCCCAAGAACCAAGGATTGTACTCTCTGTGTCTATTAATCTTACCGAAGTCAGTGCCCATTATCCTGGCAAGCAGGCCATAGACGAGTATAGGCTCTTCCTGTTCAAGGAATGATCCAGCTCTCGGAGCATAAACCTCGAGGCCTTTTTCTGCCAAAGCAGCGATCATCTGTTGCACCGGCTTAGAGCTAAGAGAGGGATACAAAAATGCGATCTGGTTGGCGTTAGTCACGGCGCCCGAATCTATGATCTTCCTGATCTTGTCGGCCACTTCGTCAGCGATATCGGAACTATCGATCGCTTCGGTTTTGAATACGGCATTCCCCTCTTCCTTTCGGCCGGCCTTCACCTTCTTTTCCTCAATCCTGTGCGAGCCCTTTTTGCCGTCAGACCAGTCATGCTGGGAAATGAAATTAGTATAGAAATCAACGATGGGTCGTCTAGAGCGGTAATTGATGTCCAGAGGAATCGACTTAACGGACTTAGCACCGAGCCCTTGCTTCACTCGGAGCTTAAACTGGACAAAGTTCTCCACCGTTGCACCACGGAAGCGGTATAAAGCCTGATCGTCATCACCGACCACACATAGATTTCCTTTGGCTCGGGCTAATTCGAAATAAATAGCCTCCTGAACAGAGTTGGTATCCTGATACTCGTCGACGATGACATACTCAAAAGCAGCGTCACCTTCACCGTATGCCTTCAGTGCATTCAAAGCAGCCGTTTGCATGTGAGAGAAGTCAGTCATTCCGCGATCAGCCAAAGCCTTTACATAATCAGCGTAAAGTAACGCGACTCTTCGCAGAGGCTCGTCCTTCTTGCGCTTGGCCGCCTTAAGCAGGACCTCGGGAGCTAACATTTCCTCACCAAACCTAGAGAACATAGAGATGAGCAGTTTCGAGGACTCATGGGTGGAGTTCGAGTTGGCTTTCTGGGGCGTATTGAAAACGGAGTTAATCAGCACCTTCGTCCCATCATCCAGACCCAGCTTTTCTATTCTCTGTTTCAAGCCGTTGTTAACTGAGAAATGCTGCTCGACGGCATCCAGAACCTTGGGCGCAACGCTCCGAGACTGATTGCCTGCGAAACGACGGTCTGTCAGGATACGCTGGCACAATGAATGCGTCGTACCGACGAACATCGGGGTCGTATCATAAAGTTTCCCCGTGTGCCTGGATGCTGCAGAGAGGTATGCACGAAGACCGTCTTGAAGCTGACGGGCAGCCTTTTCCGTAAAGGTACTGAGAAAGATCTTCTCGGGTTTAACGCCATGAAAAACCATCAGATTTACCGTTCGCCAAAGCAGCACCCGAGTCTTTCCAGAGCCAGGTCCAGCCATCAGGAACAAAGGGCCAGCGAAATGCTTAATCGCGGCTAACTGGTTTTCATTAGGATGAAAACCGTGCTCATCCATCAGCTTCTCGATAGTGACTTTCATAGCAGAAACAAGTTACTCCCTTGCCCCCTTGCTCTTATTGCAGGTCTCGCAAAGAAGCTGCGCGTTCTCCAGAATGGTCAGCCCACCCTTAGAATAAGGCTTGATGTGATCTACCTGCCCCGTTTCTGCGGTGATCTTGCAGTTACACTTCTTGCACTGCCCTTCCTGCAAGCGAACCAGAATGCCGCGTTCGAGGTTCGAGAACCTACGCTTAGGGTCGATGGGAGTAAGGCCCAGTTGGATAAACTGAGCTGTATAAAAATCCCTTCGCCATTCCAGATGCTCCGTCAGGTCAGAACGGGCCGTTTCTGACAGCTTATTGAGAACAGGATGCCGCATGGGGTCACCAGACTTAAGGCCATCGTTCTTCTTTCTCTTCTTTTCAATATCCCAAAGTAAATCGCCGATAGCTTTATGCTTATCGCTCAATGAGTAGTCCTCCATGAGTGCGACGATTGAAGTAACCACGCTCAAGATGCTAAATTTTTTGAAATACTCGCCGGAGTCCTTGAGCGACTTAGCTAGATAATCCAACGCTTTCTTCACGGCAGCCACTTGCTGCGTAGTCTCAGTGATGTCCTTGTTAGCCAGATAGGTCTTCCTGATCGCAGCATCGGCAATCTTAGGCCGGCCTGGCGAATAAACGAGATGCAGGATCTTGGCTACCGCGTCTTCATAGCCATACCGATTCTCAGTGATAGACGAGTGGCTCCCGAACAGTTTGTGATTGGCAAGTTTTGCCACAATAATTGGGAAGCTCCCTGGTAGTGCTCTACGCTTTTCGGCAGGATTAAGAGGGGTACCCATCTGCAGCCTAAGGAAGAGATCGCGAATAACCTCATCCGACCAGCGTTCGCCTGAAAGGATCATGATATGCAAATCGAAATCATTGATACGACGCCGAATAGGATGTGGCAGTTTGCTAAAAAGTTTTCCCTTAAACTCGCCTGACTTAAGTTTGAAACCATCTTTGCGGAATTCGCTGATTGCCCTTAGTCGCTGCTGGCCATCAACGACCTCATAGATGTCGTCAGCTCCTTTCCTCACGGTGCGGAAATAGAGTTTGGGCAAATCAAGGCCATTGACGACAGAATCAATCAGCTTTGCCTGCTGCGGCCCCTTCCATCTAGAGCCGGTCTGGTAATCAGGATTCAAAATCAGTTCCTTGGCATCGATCATGTCGCATGCGCTGTGAACCGAAAACGTCTCCAGTTTCTTTCCGTCACCCAGCTCAACCTTGAATGCTTTGCTCATATTTCTAATATAAACACTAGTAGTTACTACAGATCAAGATCTTAGCCGCCTCGAAAGACTTTCGAACCTTTGACGAGACTCCTTAGCCCCCACCCTGTTCAGCCAAATACCCTGACTTGGCGGCCTGACAGTCATGGCTAAGGAAATAACTGATAATTAGACTCTAAATTACACATTCTTATCCAAAATCCTCAACAAAATGTGCAGTTGTACAAGTTGCCGGGGATGCAGACAGTTTGCACCAAATTGGGAGCGCCCGAGGGCCAACCTAGCCAGCACAAAACCTAAGGTACGACGCAATAGCCCCATCGACTAAACCATGAACCAAATTATAGCCAGACAGACGCATAATAGACACGAAAATAATTTCCTTAAGAGTCTGATAGTATATATTCGCAAATCCGTGCGCATCAATATGTCATGGCGGTAGCCTGCATACCCCGCGGGCAAGAATACCCCGCGGGCAAGACCACGACATACGACCCCTTATCGCATGAATTTTACAGATTCCATCCGGACTTCTTTCCAATCCGAGTATCCTCATGGCTCGATGCTTTACTTCAAGGGTGACGGGGAACCTTCAGGATCAAAAAATCCGCATTACATCCATTACATACTAAAGGCGATGGAGCGCGGGATGAGCAGCAAGAAAATCACCTGCTTGGTGTTTCCTAAGAAGGGCCCGGCAGCCCATGTGGCTTGGGCAACGCTAGCCGTAGACACCCTGGCGTCGAAAGTACTCCCGGAAAAAGTAAAGGAGGCCTCTGATGCCAAGCTTCTTGAACTTAAAGTCGGAGACTTCGTTGCTACTTATCCAGGTGACAAGATCTTCAGTTGGGGCGGAGAGACCTCGGACAACGGAAACAAAGTTCTGATTTTCAAAGTAATAGGAAAAGCGAAAGATCAGATCGGCCTTCCAGTGAGCACTTTCTCACCTTTACGTATAAAAAAGTACCCCGGAACAAAGCCGCCGCAAAAAATGGTAGGAAAGCTCGGCGAACTTAAAGAAACCCCGCCCAGTTCTGGTATGGATATCCTTATGCCGCTTAAAACCTACGGCAACAAAGGTCTGATTGGCGTATGCGCATGCCTAATCTCGGACAAGAGCAGTATTTCTGATTTTCTATCGAACACACAGTTGGGCCTGAACCCAAATGGGCCGTTCACGACCATCGGAGAAAGTATCGTCGAGAAGGACGTACAAGACGCCTCCCCAGAACAGTGCACGTGTCTCCATTCGACAGACCTAGACAATGCGCTGGAGACGCTCAGGACAGCCGGGAATCTCCCGCTAGGTCAGCAGACGCCCCTCATCATCGACGGTTTGTCACTCATAAGGGATATCACATACATCAACAAACTCAGATTCAACGACGACAACGTACAACGCCCGATAGTTGTGGTGGCGGAATACTCAGAGCGTTCGCACATCGAACGACTATCCAAAGACTTCGATTTCTGGGAACTACACAATACCGAGATCCAATACGAATGAGCATATTCAGAGAAATCGAGACCCTCAGCAAGAGGTACTGGAGCCACGAACACAAACGAATGAGAGTCGGAGATGAATCTTTCGATAAACTGGCGAACAATTTCCGACAGATTGCCGAATTGATCCGTCAGAGCGAACAAGAAGCCCCGAAGGTCGCGCTAAAGGAACTTTGGTATGCTGCCCTTTTGATTCAGCAAGCACTGGGTCGCGACACCGAGCAGCTGACCGAAGCTACGACTCAGGTAACAAAACGGATCGAGCGTCTTATATTGATGAACAATCATCATTTCGGTGAGGCCCTAGATCCTATAAACAGCCAGATTTCGCTCATAAAGATGCTGTGCGCTAACCCCAATGTAGGAATCTACAAGGGAGCGCTCATCGGAAAAATGATTAGCGAGAATAAGGACGCACTCATCATAGCAAAGCACCCTGACATGGCCAAGGGACTCAGGAGTCTCCGCGACGAATACGGGGCTGAGGCTCAAATCGTCTCGTTGGACGACCTGCCGGAGACGAGCTCGAAAACAGTTGCGATACTCCCCTGCTGGCCTGGCCATAAATCAATGGACAGGCTCGTGACGGCATCGCTCGTTGATAAGTATCTTATCGTGGGCTACGATATCGAGCTCGCATGGGCGGAAAGCTACTTCAACAGGGTCCATAACTTTCCATCCAGTAACATAGTGTCAGCCGAAGAAAAAAAACGGCTTTACCCAAAGATTTCTGAAGCCTGGCCTTCCCGTCCGAAAATAGAAATTTCCGTGAAAGCACGTGAAGTGGGACAGATGGTTGAAGACATGGCTAAAACCAGGAAACACCATACCAACCTCAGAAGCTTATCTCCGGAGGAAAACACCGAGGCAACCTATTGCGATCTTTCGGGCGATTACTACGCCTACCTCACCGAAGGTTTTTCGCCCAACGTCCTATTCATCAAGGGAGATACGGTTGCCGTTAAGGAAATTGGCATGAAGGATATGGACGAGGGCCAACTCCTCGTATTCCGTGGGGAAAGCGAGGATGGCGCTGTTCAATCGATAGTCGAAAGCACCTATCCTGAAAGCAAGGAGATGAGAAGATTCGCGAAGACTTGGGAAAGGGAAATTAAGGCACGATACCCTCGCCCTAGAGACCTATTCAACGCAATTATCGATCGAAAATACAAGATTGCCTACCAAACAACCCTTATCTGGCACGGGGGCTGGCTAAAAATTTCCCCAGAGGAAAAAAACCTCGATATGCTCGCGTCGGTTCTAGGGCCTCAATCAGAGACGTCTTTGTACCTTAGCAAAATCAAGGAGACGGCAAAAAGGCTTGGGGAAATGCACGCTGAGGCCGGACAAATAATCTCCAACGCGCTTAAGGCTAAAATCACGGAAGTCAGGGATAGGATCACAGAATCTGGCGCATCCATCAGGGTGCCCAATCTCGGCCAAATCCAAGTGGTTCAAGTCGAGACCATCGACACGACCACCCAAACAGTAGCCCGCAACATCACCAACAGACTTTTGAAACAATCATAAACATGGCAAACATCATACCTAACTACTGCGACAGCCAATCCGAAGGCGAAAGAATCGTCTTTCGCGCCTTTAGGGATAACCCCCAAGGCACTGCAGGATGGACAGTAATCCACTCTCAAAACCTTAAGGCCCATGTTGGGGAGCCTGTCTATGCGGCACATGTAAACCTCAGAGAGATAGATTTCATCGTCCTAATCCCTAACCGAGGAATATTCCTGCTAGAAGTAAAAGGTGGAGGAATCGTCGTTCAAAACGGCGAGCTATTCTCAAGAGATGGAAACCAGAAACTCCACCCCATCGACCCGGTAGCTCAGATCAAGAAAAGCAGCCACGCCCTGATGAATTACCTAAACCAGCATTTGCCCGGAATCGTGGACGCTGGTGTGGTCTTCGACAGCGCAGTGGTATTCCCGCAGAGCAGCACCCCCATCCTACCGCTACCCGATCTGGATGAGATTCAACTCATCGACAGCGATAAGATGCGGAAACCGGGATTGGTAGAGTGTATCGACAAACTCTCAACACGCGTCCTCAAGCCTGGAAGATTCACCAAGGAGGACATGGAGCGTGTGATCAATCTGCTTAGACCCAGTTACGACCAAATCATGTCTATCGGCACCAGAATAGGTCAAAGCGAAGATGAGATCATCAAGGCAACCGAAGAACAATATACGCAGCTTGATAATGCTGAACTCAACAACGGCCTCATCATAACGGGAGCCGCAGGCACAGGCAAGACGACCCTCGCGTCCGAGTTGTTCCGTAGGAGTGTGAACATGAAGCGGAAGACTGCATTTTTCTGCTACAATAAGCTACTTGGAAACAAACTAGCACGTGACCACCTGTCGATGACCCTCATTCATCCGGGCTCCAAGGTCGGGACAATGCACTCGGCAATGTACGATTGGATATCCAAATCGTCATTCCACAAGGAACTGAAAGCAGCAGAGGCGGCGCTGGAACCCAACAGCAACAAATTGTTCAGCGAAGTCTACCCTACCATCGCGATCAAGGCAGCGACCGAACTGGGAATTAAATTCGATCACGTAATCCTAGATGAGGCTCAAGACATCGTATCGCCAACATACGTTAAATTGCTCAGCGCGATCTGCGACAAAGGCCTATCAGAAGGCCACTGGACATTCTTCGGTGACTTTGTCCAGCAAGCCATTTACGGAAACAATAATCTGGATTCCGCAATCGAGGCGCTCAAATCAGAGACACTCACTCGCCCTGCCGTATCGTCATTATTTGTTAACTGCAGAAACAGCAAGCATATCGCCACAGACACCGCTAAAGTTTCAGGATTTAATCGCGCGCCATCACGACCCAAGAACGACGAAGGAACTGAAGTCTCTTTCGGTTATTACAACAAAGCGGCCGACCAGGCCGATGTCGTCAAAGCCGAAATCGGAAAACTTCTAAAGACCGGGCTAAAGTACGGAGATATCGTCGTACTTTCAACTCGTCGTCTCAACGCGTCAGGAGTGCTTGGCGCTGATTCAAGCGGATCGTTCGACCTAGTGGACGTAACAGAGAACGAGACCATCAAGCTTCAGCCTAAACAGGTAGCATTCTCTACGGTCCATGCCTTCAAGGGCATGGAGGCAACGGCGGTCATCGTCTGTGACATCGAAAGCGTGAATACCGACGAAGCGAGGAGTATCGTTTACGTGGCCATGTCGCGTGCCAAATCGCACCTGGTGGTACAGGCGAACAACAAACTCAGAGACACTATCGTGGAGCTAAGAAACCGTAAGCTCATCTGATATGGATTCCTCATCAAAAGTGCGGGGATTTTACGAAGAATTTATCCGTTCCTACATGATAGGCCCGGGAAAGCTGGAGGACGGAAAATGGGATGTCGAAGAGGTTCTTGACCCAAACATGAAGCCTATGCGCCTGTACGCCTCAGGCATCATATTCCCGAAACAACTTAAGATCGAAAAGGACGAAAGCCTCGAAGCAGCTCAAAGCGGCGCCGTCCAAGAGGAGCAGACAAAGAAAGACGGGGGCACGACCAAGAAACAAGTCGGCCGTGAGAGCTCCACTGCCGCCCAAGACGACTTCGAGGCGAATCGGGCAAACGACTTCAAGCCCAGCGCTATGGGCATATCATGCGTGATTGCGCCAGCTCCTGGGATGAGCGTCCTTGTCTCCGGGGCGACATATAGCTCGGTCACAATCACCACACCTGATGGGAGAAACGCAAAATCATTCAAACGAACTCCATTCGAATGGTCGTTTGAGATCACTGAATCACACTTTAAAAAACTACTCAAGGACAGGACACTCGATGCCCCCGAGCCTGTCATACTGAAATCGAGTTCAGCTAAGGCATCCCTTCATATCTATCTGCGCGACCCCGGCCAACAGGCCAAGGATCAGGTCGGCTCCGCGATGCTTCTTACTGTCACCCTGCTCAACGATACCACCTCGGACGGCAAGGAACAGGAAGATAACGAAAAGTGCCTATACCAATGCCAGCTTTCCGTCATCTCGCCCAAAGATAAAAGATGCATATTGGCATACCCTGAATTCGAAACGCAAACCGACGATGAGTCCAAGAGCCTGAACATGCTCTATCGTGACCAAAGATCATATGCGATGGGACACGGCTGCGCAGCCAACTGGTCCACGCCGGATGAGTTCGCTCGATGCGATTCCGTCTGGGCTGAATCCATGCCCAGATATGAACTCGCGCCAACAGTTCCAACACAGCTCGATGGCGTTCCGCTTAGGATGAAGGAAATCAGCGAAGGAACCTCCGATAAAATTGCCGATATCTGCAGGAAACTATGCGAGAAATACGAAGCTTGGATCGATGAGACCGAGCAGAAGGCGAATCTACTCTCTAAGAAGCATCATCTTGCAGCAGTACGCCATATCACCGAATGCCGCAAAGTATTGAAGCGGATGAGCGAGGGTGTATCCCTGCTAAAGTCAGATAGGAAAATTCTGCAGGCATTCCGCTGGGCCAACGAAGCGATGCTTGAGCAGCAAAAACGTTACAAGATTTCAACCGATTTCAAGCGAGAGTGGGTATGCCTTCCCCATGGCAACACAAAGCTCAGAGAAGAATTCCAGATGCCAGACTTCGCTGCGCTGGATATCAAGATTGGTGAGTGGCGCCCATTTCAGCTCGCCTTCATCCTCATGAATATCGCCGGGGCCTCTAGCCAGAGTTCCCCTGATCGTGAGATCGTAGACCTCATCTGGTTCCCAACAGGGGGAGGCAAAACTGAGGCATATCTAGGCCTGGCCGCATTCAGTATATTCCACCGTAAGCTCATCGACCCAAAAGAAACAGGAACAAATACCCTCATGCGGTATACTTTGCGCCTGCTCACGACCCAACAGTTCCTCAGAGCCTCATCATTAATATGCGCCTGCGAGTCAATCAGACGAAAAAATGAAGATGTACTCGGAGAAAACGAAATAAGCATCGGCCTGTGGGTGGGAGGAAGCGTCACGCCAAATTCCTTCAAAGGAGCCAGGACCACCTACAACCAAATCACCCAAGGCAAAGCCACCTCGGAATCATTCGTAATAAACACATGCCCTTGGTGCGGAGCGCAGATGGGTCGCATCTCAATCCCAGACGGGCCTACCGATGTCAAAGGATACACATGCAACACCACGAGCTTCAAATTCAACTGCCCTGATGTTAAATGTGACTTCAACAACCGTCTGCCCCTGCAGGTAGTAGACGAAGGATTATACCAGAAGCCCCCTACCCTTCTCATCGGCACGGTTGATAAATTTGCCAGCCTGGCATGGAACCAAGATTCCCTGTCCATATTTGGATTTGGAAAAAAACAGACATCCAGTCCTTCGCTCATCATCCAAGACGAACTCCACCTCATCTCGGGCCCCTTGGGTTCGATGGTCGGCCTATTTGAATCCGCGATTGATGCCCTTTGCCTGAAGGACGGCAACCGGCCTAAAATCGTCGCCTCAACTGCGACAATCAGCCGAGCCGAATCACAGATCAAAGGCCTTTATAACCGTGAAGCCGTAATCTTTCCTCCGCAGGGAATAGATATTTCTGACAGTTTCTTCGCCAAAGAGATGCCCGTAACGCCTTCTGAAGATCCGAAGAAAGAAGTAAGAGGTAGGGCCTACGTCGGAATCTTCGGTTCCGCGCGAGGTTCTCAGCTCATGACACAGGCAATGCTCACCGCAGGCCTACTCCAAGCTGCGAAATCCGCCGGAGCAGCGCCTAAGTACGTAGACCCGTACTTCACGATCATTCAATATTACAACAGCTTGCGAGAACTTGGCCAAGCAGCCGCAACCATCGATGCAGAGATCAAAGAACACAGCGCAGATGTGAGATCTCGGCTAGGACTTGTGAAACCTGAAGAAGGCCAACCTGACGCTCGTCGATACATCAACAAGTGTATCGAGCTCGCGAGCTTCATCCCGAGCCACGAGATCAACGACGTCCTCGAGCAGCTATTCAACGGAATCTCAAGTGACGAAAAGTTTCTTGAAGCACGTCGCGTTGCCCTGCCTGACGATAAGCTGCCAGCCGACATCTGTTTTGCGACGAACATGATTCAAGTCGGCCTAGACGTTCCCCGGCTTGGATTGATGACCGTAGTCGGTCAACCGAAGGGCACCGCTGAATATATTCAGACGACAAGTCGCGTCGGTAGAAGCCGAAACGCACCCGGTCTGGTATTCATCACCTACAATCCCAACAAGCCGAGAGACAGATCTCACTACGAACACTTTAAGTCTTACCACCAGTCACTCTACCGGTGGGTCGAACCAACCTGCGTCACACCCTATTCGTTGCCCACCCGCGAGCGGGCCCTTCACGCGATCGTAGTCATTCTTGTTAGGATGTTGCATCATAAGGAAATCACCGACACACCCCCTGCGGAGGTCGCAGACGAGACTCAAAGGTTCATCAAGGACTGGGTTCTCCGACGCATCAACGACATCGACCCTTCGGAAGCCAGACAGACTTCGGAAATGCTCGACGAGATATTCAACAAGTGGTGCAGGCTCGGCTCGAGCGCCTGGGGCTCCATGTCCCAACGCGAATTCGATCCCGAAGCCATGCCTTTGCTCGCCGTATCAGGAAGTAACATTCCTGAGTGCGAAGAACCTCCCTTCATGACCCCGACGTCGATGCGAAATGTCGATGCCACCTCGAAAGCCTTCATAATCTAACATGACTCAAAAAGACCGGATACTGAGGCGCTCTAGCTCAATCAGCCCCTTTGGTGTTGGTGCTATGGTGCCATTCCCAGATAGCGAAGTGCTCATGGCCGCGGCAGTCGATAAGTGGCCCTTACCAAAATTCCGTGATGCTGAAAAATTCGGGCTCGTGGTAAGAGATCACCGGCTTGAAGAACGCCTTAAAGTTTCGCACTTTAGGCTACCTCCGGCAGAAGCTACCCCTGAGCAGCAGGCAGCCGGCTATTACGGAGGTATCCCCTTTGTCAGGTTCCCGGCTTGGCATTATTGCCCCAAGTGCGGCATGATGAAGCGGCTTTCCGGGACTAATGAACGTCCGCCTAAATGCATGGCTCCAAGCGGTTCAACATGCGGTAGAATCCCGATGTCAAGACGACCCCAGCTGATTCCTTCCCGATTCGTGGCGGTATGCGAAAAAGGTCATATCCAAGATTTCCCCTACGACCAATGGGTACACCAAGACAGCGAATGCCATGAATCTCAGCTGAGAATCTTCTCCAGCGCATCGTCTGCAACGATGACCGGTGCGATCGTCGAATGCGTTGCCTGTAAAAAGAAGAAAAACCTCATGTCGGCGCTTGGTGGTGGTAATTCCGATGGTGAGACAGCCGCATATCTTAAGTGCCACGCTGGCAAACCCTGGGAAGGCCTAACGGTGAAAGACAGTAACTGCGGGGAGAAGTTAAAAATTATGAATCGTGGTGCCAGTAGCGTCTACTTCCCCGTTGTCATCAGCTCTATCTACATACCCTCAGCCAATCAAGCGCCGGACCCGCTTCACGACTACCTGAAGGAGTACCTATTTTCCTCCGAAGAGGACTGGCAAAGCTGCCTCTCGGAAGATGGGAAAAACCTGATTGATGAAAAACTGCAGGCATGGGCTAATTTCAAAAAGGAACGCGTCCCTGGCTTTGACCTCTCACGCATCATTCGTCTCGCACATGCATTCCATGGAGGCCTTCAGGATGCTCCCGACGATTGTGGGGAAAACAAAGAGGAGCACTACAGAGCTTACGAGTACGAAGCACTAAAACGCGGAGTGACCTTACCCGACGAGAAAGGGGTTGACGCACTCAGCCTAACCAAGGCTGATCTTGAAAAATACAGGGGCGTTGTTGTCGAAAACTTCACCTCATGCATACTGGTCAATAAACTTCGCGAAACGCGTGCGCTTGTCGGTTTCAGCCGGGGAAGACCGACGGAGGGCAACTGGCAAGACCCATCGGTTCAGCGCGTAGTCCACAGAAAGAACAAGTGGTGCCCTGCGGTCGCATCGCAAGGGGAAGGAATTTTCCTAGAACTCAACTCAAGTAAGCTCAGCAAGTGGGCGGAACAGCCAGCTGTCGTGAATCGCGTCAAATCGCTTAACGCCAGATACAATGCCGCGCGAAAGGCAAAAAACGCCGACATCCCGGAGAAGAACATCACGCCTGAGTACGTCCTGATCCACACGTTGGCCCACGTGTTGATCAATCAGTTCGTGTTCGAGTGCGGCTATGGGAGTTCATCCCTAAGGGAAAGGCTCTACTGCAACCTAACCGATGCTGGAAAGCCGATGCACGGACTACTGATCTACACCGCATCTGGAGACTCGGAAGGGACTCTAGGCGGGCTGGTAAGGCAAGGCCGTGAAGGCTATCTCGAGAGTACGCTGTTTAATGCCATCGAGAAAGCCAAGTGGTGCTCTTCCGACCCCATTTGCATCGAACTTGACGCCCAAGGACCGGACGGTGCCAATCTCGCGGCCTGTCACTCATGCTGCCTTTTGCCAGAAACCTCCTGCGAAACTGGCAACAGACTCTTGGACCGAGCACTCCTAATAGGCACCCTCAAGGACCCCAAGGTGGGCTTCTTCAACTTCAAAGCCTAAGAATTAGGAAAAGCGGTACTCGCGCTGTTCTCCCAGGAACAGCTGAGGGCGCTTCTTGTCCTCGACCTTGAACTGGGGCCCCTTCTCTTGGACGCCACGATCACCACGTTTAATCATGTGGTCTACGGTGACGTCACCGGATTCAAGCATGGCGTCAAAGTGGAAGGTAGAGGGGCGGGAGGTATGCACCGCGCTGGTGATCCGGAAGGCCTCCCGGCCGCCATTACGGGTCGGCTTGACCTCCAGCCAGAAGGTCTCGGGGTGCTTGCTCAGGAGGCGGCCATGGAGGTGATCAAGCGACCATAGGCATACGGGCTCATCCTTGCCCTTGGTGACATCCCGGAAGGACTCCTGCAAGCGACCATCCTTCACCGTCAATATAAGGCCTTGGGAGTTAGGTGACTTGCCAGAAACGGTACAGTAGAGCTTACGCACCCCTTCCCTTTCGTAGCCGAAGCGGTCCAATATGGTGCTGAAGCTCTTGTGAGGGCTCAGTTCCCAATCTGGAACCTGAGCAAAGAGCCCGGAACGATCGGCCGAACGCCCCTCACGGTGCGCCTTCAACTCGATACCATGAAAGTCAGGGCTCTTACTGGAGTTGATATTAATGCCTAGCGCCGTCTCTACGGCTCTTCCCACCGCCGTATCGGCATCAACGGCACCCATGATGTCCTTCTTGGCGATTTCCCTAAGGCGACGAACCAGCTCTTCGGCAGCACCGTTAACCTTGCCAATGATACAATCCAGGAAGCTCGACTCAGCGACCATGTCAGTGACTGGCTCAAGCTGAGTCAGGTTAAAGACGAAAAGCTTCCCTGACTTTAATACCAGAGCCAAGACGTCGTCTGCTGCCGCGTACTCAGTTAGCCCGTAGATCCAGAGACGAGGATCGCCCTTTTTCGTGACTGGCCTGTAGAGAGAAACCTTGGTGGATACCATCGATCCATTTAGCACGATCTGACATGGCTTGATGACCTTCGAATCAGGACCCTTAGCCTGGTCGTCGTATCGATGAAAGCCTCGCTCTGAAAAGTACCTGCGTAAGGGTTCGGTTGCATCCATGATGCCCTTCCCCAGGCCGGTAGCCGTTACGAAAAGGAAAGCAGACTCGTTGCCGGTGTTATTTAACGCGACGAGATTTGCTACTTCCCTTTCCGCTAGCGGCCTTACGTTCATTCTTGAGAAGCTTAATAAAGTGCTTCCCTAACGCCTTAGCCAGCAAAACAGGAACTGCATTGCCGATCTGGGTATAGCGTGGAACGTCGCGCGTCCAATCATCCTTAGAGGGGTCACCCGCACGACGGCGGCCGCCGGTCGTCCTGGGGCCTTTAAACTCATACCAATCAGGAAAAGTCTGCAGGCGCGCCCATTCACGTACGGTCAATGTCCGAGGCTCAAGATAATGAACATAATCGTCAGGCAGTGAAGTAGCGGTAATAAAAGGACCATCCTCAGGCCATTCGGCCTTCAAGAGACGTTGCGCAAATTTCTTAGTTTTATGGGCATGGTAAATGTGCCCATCGTTATTAAGCATATATGTGAACTTCTTCAGTACATGCGGCTTATGCTTTGAATACTCCTGCTCCTTCAATTCATGGCCTACGTCCATCAATATACCGTCAGGCTTGGTACGAAGCCATTTTTGAATGTCGGTTGAGGCGGATTTCCAATAGGCAACGTCCTTGAGTTCATCCGTGCTCCTTCCGGAGCCACCCACAAGGTCATCCAACAAGTCTCCCAGGTGGGGATATTTCATCTCTCCACGATCTGGCAACCACCCGTCGGCCACGGCTGTCGGCTCAATAATGGTTTCTTCGCATTCGTTCACCTGACTCGTAGACGGCATTTTTTCGTCCTGACTGATTCCAACGATCAAGACACGAGGACGATTCTGAGGGACACCATAGTCCTTAGCGCGGACCAGCTGCCATCTCACCTCATAACCATCGATTTCCATGAAGGCCTCAAGTACCTGCCGGAAGATCTCACCATTATCTCCTTTTGCTGTCCACTTGGCGGACAAGAGACCTTTTACGTTTTCAAAAAGAAAAATCCTAGGCTTAACCACTTTGATCACCTTGATCATCTCCTCGTAGAGATGGTTCGAAGGAATCTCTTCCTTATTCAGTTTGAAAGTTCGCCGGTGCCCAATTCCTGAATAGCCCTGACAAGGCGGGCCTCCACAAACGAGATCAACTTTCCGAACCCCCTTCTCATTTTTCCAGGTCTCAAGACGATCCTTTAGCCGTGAGCAGTCGTTCTTCGTAAGGTCAGTGATGTTACCACACCGCTCGGCGTCCTTATGATTAGCAGCGAAAGTGTCTGCAGCATCGTCGTTAAGCTCGGAGAAAAGCAGGGTCTTGAAGCCAGCCAGTTCGAGGCCGAGCGACAAACCACCGCAACCTGCAAAGAGATCTATGCAGTACTTCTGGCTGGGAATGGGCTTAGTCATGGCTAACAGTAGTGAACAAATGTTTATTACATCAAGTCAATACCCTTAAAGAGGTCTTGTCCAGGTTTTTTTTTACCTAGCATTACGCCCAAGTCTGCGCCTCAGTGTTGAAAGATCACAAGGACTCAACCTGTGGATGGCCCGATGGCAACTTGGACACAGCAGGTCAAAATCATCAGGGTCAGGCGTACGTCCAGCTAGGCAGTCAGCTAGCGGCTTGCGATGGTGAGCTTCCATTACCTCAACCCCATACTTCCGGACAGGCTGAATTCCACACCCTTGGCAACTTAGGCGCCCAAAACGCTCAAGTTCTCTTTGCTTCACGACCATTGAAATGCGTGAGCAACGTGTACGCTCCCACCTCTCATGCTTTTTTATCTCACCTTCGCTGCTAAAGCTAAAAGAGGGAGAAAGTTGAAAGGTTCTTCGCTTTCCAATATTTGATACCGGACGCCTAGCCGACTTGTCTAGGGTTAGCTCTACACGACCATCATCTTTTAAATCAAAAAACATCACATCCCCGGAAGAAAGCGATGTTGTCGCGATCAGGATGGCATCAAGAGATAACCGGAAGAATCGCCCACCATGGACACGCGGACGATAAAACTTCAAATCAACCCGCTTGCCTGAGTAATACGCGGGATATACCGCACCAAGGTCGTCCCCGACAATCAATGACTCGAAGTCAAACTCCCACGCAAGCTTAGCCAGCCGCTTAAGCGAGCTACCTGCATCGACGATGGAATGATCGATCATGTTCTGGCTTATTGGCCGTGTACTCGGAACTCTAGCTGAGACTGACTTCATTCATATTTTAAAATATAAATCACCGCCTCTGGCAAGAAACCCTACTTCCATTTTCCATAAAAACGCACCAAGCGGGCGTCGATCGACTTACTGCCGTTAGGGAAAGGCCAACTACTGGAACTCAGGGAAGCGACCTCGCCAGCATGATTGTCAGGACTGGCTTGCAATCTATGCCTATATAAATGATATAAAAACATGCCGCAAAACGAACCCGTCGAGAAAGACTATTACCTCCCTATCCTGAATACCCTGAAGTCATTTGGCGGCTCCGCCACCCCCGATGAGATCAGAGCAGCTGTGCGCCCATTGCTTAGAGCTTCTGACTCCTACCTAGACGCCGATGCCGGAAAAGACACTGCAGAGTCCAATTTCGAAAAAGACCTCGGCTGGGCCGGTAAGCGTCTGGGAGATGCGGGCCTTTTGCGCAAAGTCAGGCCTAATTGGGAGCTCACGGAAGAGGGCCGACAAAACTACTTCAACGCCAAGACTCTCATTTTCCTCTGCAAACTCGCAGAGGAAAATGACAAGCGGAAGAAGCGGAATAGCTCGAAGAAAAAATAGCTTAGTCCTGAAGGTTATGCGTCAGGCCAGGCGCTTCCGTAGAAAACTTTGGCGTCTCGCTCCATAAGGGAGTGGATTTTTTCGCGGGTCAATACGTCGAGGACGTAGACCGAACCATAGATGTTCATATGCTTGTTCGCGAAACGGATGAACTCGACGAAACCCTTGTCAGACTCATAGGTGGCCTCGATGGCTTCCTCGATCCTCGCTACGTTGGTCATGAAGTAGGAGAGAATAGCTCTGGAGACATACTGAGACGCACCGAATTTCCGCAGGAAGATGCCGAACTGATATTCTTGGCGTGAAAACGCGAATCGAGTCAGCTCATAGCGCTTCGCCAAATCAGCCTCATCCATGTTCGCGGTCATGTGAGCGGTCCACCAGAGGCGGGCCACACCATGGCGAAAATAACCCTTATGCCCAATCCTTTTGAGGAAATAGCGGTCGTTGATCTTATCAACAGCCTTAGCCTCATCCTTGGCATCCGTCAGCGGCCAACGCTTGAGCATGTAATCCTGATAATGTTTGAAAGCAAAGGTCGACCAGAGCCGAGGGTTTGCTGCCGCTCTAGCGGTCATTCCAACCAATGATTGATGGAGTATCACCGCATTATCCGCGTCATCCTTGACGCGATTGTCATCACCCGGATCGGCCACCTGCAACAAAGGCATGTTTACCGGAAGAGTCTTCGCATCCTCTAGGTCGCATGCGGACACATCGATTGCTACGCCCTTGATCAGGGAATCAAGATTGCCTTTCTGGCCGACCAACAACCTGAGTTGGCTAAGGCCTTCGCTGGAAAATACTTTCTGCATGTTATTCAGATTGGTAGGTGGCGCGAAGCTCGCCGAAAAGTTTCGCATGGTTTTCCTTGAACCTAGAGAACAAGGCCGATGCGGCACGAACTGCGCCGCGCTGAGCCACGTCACGAGGTGATATACCTTCCTTGGCCAGGGTTTGAGCTACCACAAATTTAGCCCCATGGTAGCCATCCGGCCATTGCTCCAATTCAGAGCAACCTTCAGCCATCGAGGAAATCGTCTCCACCAAAGCCGGGAACAGGAAAGAACATGCCGTCACATTAGTGTTCTTAAGACGGAAAAGGGTATACTTCTCGTACAAGTCCGTGGGCAGATTGACGTCGATAAACTCGTCCTCGGAGTTCACCGTCATCAGTTCAATCGAATCATTCTTTCGGACTTTGAAGATGTTACTGATATTCGACTTATCATCATAGAGCAGCAGCGCATTGGAATAGCCGACCAACGCCCCTTGCTCGACCGGCACCTCAGGTTCGTAACCTTCCACGCAGTCAGCAGTCGAAAGCCTGAAGCCGACCCTCGCGACAAGATACACGCAGACTTTAAGCCCGCCTGAAAACTTGGACTGATCGATATCGACGGGAATCTCCAATTCAGATTCTCGACCGAAGGCCGACCCCGGAAGACGACGGGCAAGCCTCAAAGGAGACTCCAATGCCTCGAGATAAAGGACGAGCTCCACTTCCTTGATGTCGATGTGTCGACGAAGCGAAGGCGAGCCAATCATGACCTTCGCCATGAATCTCCCCTTACCGGCCTTGGCCAAACCAAAGGTCAGATCGACTCCAGGTTGGTAATCTCTCTCATATTCCTGCTCGGTGATAGAAGAGGTCATCAGCACGGGATGCGGCCACGAATGTGTCTTCATCTTTGTTATGCCTTGAATTTGAAGCGGACGCCTAGGCGCATGTCGCGGGCGTTGGCTAAGGTTAGTTCAAGCGTAAGGATTTCAGCACATAGCATATCAGCGGTGACAGAGAAGTAAGGAGAATTTGGGCCTTCTTTATCCAAGGTAGCGATGCCGACGATCTCGCAGGACGTCGGCCTTTGGGCCTCAAGCTCCCCTTCGCTGCCCAAGGCGGTAAATGCAATAGATACGGGAATTTTGCCTGAGAAAGGAGTCACCCTAGTAAGCATGATTTTGGCGGATGTCTCGGTCGCTGAAAGCACACGGGCGTAGAAATAGCCACCATCCACCGTTCCGTCAGGCCTAGGAATTGGATCCTTCCTTGTGCCGCCTTTACCTCGCTTCACGCCCTTAACCCCTCCGTACCCCGATTCGTCGCCTTCCTTCAACTGAACCGGCGTATTGGCGCCGAACGGATCGACAAAGTCTTCGTGAACCTTGAGGTCAGTCCCCTGGTTTCCTTCGTCATTTTCACCGTCGAAGGTCAGTTCCTCGATGATCTCATCACCCGAGCCTGCTGCGGCGGCCGTATTGATTGACGAGCGAAGCCACTGCTCAAGGTCGTTCAATGCCTTGCCAGCGCGCGTCTGTTCGGACTGCCCTAACAAGGACGGTAACCAATCTTCGTGCGAAGGAGGCTCCATCGAGCGAAGGTACTCCGCGCCTTTGGCATCATCACAGACCACGACGGCGGTGTAGTCGACCGGGCAGCGCCAGCGATTACTGCGGATGCGCATGTAGTTATTTCGAACCTGATAGCACTCGTTTGAGCAACTATCCTTCAAGCCGAACGCCAGATAAAGCTTAACATGGCCAAGCAAGGAGTGGAAAGGCGCGTCAGACGGGCTGATCAACCTATGCTCCTTAACCTCTGTTTCGTAGGCCGCTAACGAGCACTTGGCCAGATGGGCCTTATCGCCGATGAATTCAATGACCTTAGAGAGCGTCTTCTTATTGATAGAGACTGGCTGACCATGTTCGGCGACCACGTCGACCTCCAGGTGGCCAAGATGAATCGCGAGCCAAAAGCTATCAAGGGAAGCAGCAACCACTTCGCGCAACCAATTCTTCTGCTTAATGAAACCAAGGCACCAGACACTGGTACCGATTTCGTTACGCTGGAAAAGCGCAGGAATGTCCTTCTCCTTGCGTACCGCAACGTAGGGCTCAGAGCTCGGGCCATTAGCAAATCCAATGAAGCCATCCGGGGCTCGACGCACTCGGTCCTGCTCAAACGTGGCGAGGCGGCATACGCCTTGAAACGCATGCCCTTCCTGGGTCTTGGTAGAATACAAAACCGTCCTGGCATCGGAACAAGCAAAAGGGGCCATCTTACCGATACCGTAAGATCCGCCGGCGGCCGCATTCGGATTAGGTACGCCTTCGGACTTAACCAAAGAGTGCCAGCGCCCCCCAACCTTACGATCGTCACCCTCGAGCCCGCAGGTGTTATAGTCACTGATCTCAAGGATACGCACCTTATCGGAGGTCAGCGAGGCCCGTGCCGCATCCCAGATCTGCTGGAACATCGACTGACGGGATTCCCAATATTTCTCGGCGCGCTCAAAGGCCTTCAGGATCTCCTCTCGGCAGACGACCCTTCCCTTCGGAACCTCATGCAAGCGGAAGACGACACGAGCCGGCTCACCATCAGCTCGAGCCTCTTTCGTCCATGCGTCTAAGGAATTCTGAATTGATTCACGGGCCAGATAATAGAGCGGCTTTGATTTGAAGTCTTGGGCGAGAAGCTTCGCTCCACGCTCAACGCCACGCAACTCAGGGAAAACTAACTTGATGTCAGCCATGGGCAATAATCTGCCCAATGTGCACCTTAGCACAAGTCCGCACCAGGAGCCTAAATGAAGTATTATGCTCTTATGGCTGACGATTGTTTAGGTTGGACAAATCGACCTCAAAAGATAGGTGTTCAGGCGTTCACCATACTTTCATGGACAACACGCCTTCTCACCTGACCCCATCCCTTCCTTGGGATCATTGCCACCTGGATGACCTAGCCACCCTGACTCACAAAGAGCATCGGCCAAGCCTGTTCAAGGAGAGCTTCACCACGGAAGCCGGCGAAACCGAGGTGCCTCTTCCGTTCTCCAAGCTGAAGCCAGCGTTCAAAGAAAAACCCACAACAATTTTCACGTTCATCGATCTGTTCGCCGGCATCGGAGGCTTTCGAGTAGCCGGACAGCACGTCCAAGGATCATGCGTCTTCACGAGTGAATGGGATAAGTACGCCCGTCGCGCGTACTTCATGAACTTCGGCCAAGTACCCTTCGGAGATATCACCCAGTTCACCAAGTCGACCGAAGCCTTAAACCGTATCCCGGCACATGACGTGCTGTGCGGAGGCTTCCCCTGCCAGGCATTCAGCATCTCAGGAAAGCAAGAGGGCTTCAAAGACCCCCGCGGCACGCTGTTCTTCGAGATCTACAAGATCGCCAAGCACCACCGACCCAAAGTGCTCTTCCTGGAGAACGTTAAGAACTTCGCACGGCACGATAACGGCAACACGTTCAGGACGATCAGGCACCACCTAGAGAAGAAAATGGCTGAAGAGACAAACGGCGAAACGTGCTACCGGGTCTCGCATGCCGTGCTAAATGCGAGTGACTTTGGAGCCTCTACCAAGCGCGAACGTATTTACCTGGTCGCGGTCCGTAACGACCTTGTTACCGATGAGTTCAAGTGGACGGAGTGGCTGGATTTTTTCGGAAAGCTGAACAAACGAAAGAACTTCAAACCGCGCTACCTGTACGAGGACATCCAGCCCAACGGCGAGATTGACAAGGTGCTCCTGGCTAAGCTGACCCTTAAGCGAGACGACTTCGAATACGGTAAACGTAACCTGCCGGAAGCCGCCAAGCCGCTGCGCATTGGTATCATGGGTAAAGGCGGGCAAGGAGAGCGCATCTACTCCACGAACGGCCACGCTATCACATTCTCTGCCTACGGAGGCGGTGCGGCCTCTAAGACCGGCGCCTATTACGTCGATGGTCGGGTGCGTAAGCTGACTCCCACAGAATGTGCCAGGGCCATGGGCTTCCATGGCATGAACGTAAACACCGGGGATGTTCCGCTGCTCCAGCGTTACAAGCAGTTCGGCAATAGCGTCGTGGTTAACGTGGTCGAGGCCATCTTCACCGAGATCCAGCGGTACTGGCTCCCAAAGCCTAAGACGCCTAAGCGACGTTGACTGAGGTCACCATCTAGGAACAATACACTAGATGGCTGAAGACCCAAGCAATGCAGAAAGAGGCGCCGACGCAGTAGATCAGCTCGTTTCACTTCTAAAGTCGGGAGACCCTGCCCTTCTCTACGCCTGCGACAGCGTAGTTAGAGCCAGAGATCGCGAGCTCCCTGCAAACTTCGGTGTAACCGTCAAAAGAGCCTTTAAGGTCAAGGGAAGCCTGAAAAGCGACGTGCAGGTTTCATTCAACGGCTCTGATGTCACCGTTGCCATCGCCGTCATCAGCGCAGGTACCGGAGGCGGAAACCAAGTGGAACGCAAACCCGTCGATTCCTATCGCAGAGATCAGGATCTACCCGACGAAATGATTCGCATCCTTAAGCTGTTCACGGGAACCATAAAACCTGAAGACGCTAAGAAAAGCGACTACAGGCATGACGCAGAACTAGGAAAGGGCTACGCTTACTTCAGAGACCTCAGCCTGGAAAATCAGACCAAACTCTTTCGCTACCTGAGAAACCATAGAAAAAGCCTGCTGGAACGTGGGCTGCTCGGTAGAGGAGATGATGTAATTGTTAATGGGAAAAAAATAGGGGTCGACCATGTGAACCTCTTCGCATTTCGCGACAAGAAGAAGCCGGCCGAAAAGGGATGGAGCTACGTTGCAGCCAGTGACCTACTGCAATCTGTCTTCACGACCGACGTTCATCCTTCAAGCCAAGGAGCCAGACAAATACAGATAGGCCATGGCATAACCCTTAAACGATATGGAGGAGGCCTATTTGCCGGAGACACGTCCATTAAAGATTACCTTCAAATCCAGATCCACCCTCGCAAGGTCCTTTCAGAGTCCACCGACTGGAGTCGATTCAGGGCATTGACCGAGCGTCTTTCCTTTGAAATCGATGACAAGCTCTCCAACGTTCAGTCTGAAGCGGCACACAGAGGATTGGACGCCGAACAGGCCCTTATCGAAAAGATCAACCGAAATGATCCAGACTGCATGTGGATTGTAGAGGAATGCTGCGAAACTGAGGGGTACGGCAATTTCAAAGCGAAGAAACCCGGCAACAGGGAAAAACCTGACGTCCTTCTTTATGATAATCCAGCCGACATCCTCGCGATGAAGGGAATCTCGATGAAGACCTACCAGCCGGAAGTATCATTCAGCCAAGCAAACCGAGGGTCACTCGAGACATACGTAGAGGAACTTGGCATGTCCTACGGGGTCGCGGAAACCCTCAGGTCCTTCGTCGTGAAGAACCATCAAGGAGAGCGAACTATGCTCAACGAGGCTCCCATATCCGCGCAAGATGAGCTGCTTCGATTCTTCCAGCTATACCAACGACAAATTATCTCTCACGTGCTCCGGGGTAAAGCCAAGGGGGTGCTAAAAGCAGACTGGCTGCTGCTGCATGAGACGAAAGACGAAGATTGGTTAAGCAAGGTAGGCAACCGGGACTGCTGGCATCTATACCCCATGGCCACGGTAATCGACTGCTGCTGCAGCGAAGCCCCTTCTATCACTAAAGCCGGCAACCTAACCCTGGGACTCGGCCTAACCCTGCAGCGTAAGGGCGGCGACGGCGGAGCCAAAACTGCCAATGACCTTCAGTTCAAACTCAACCCAAAGATGATTCATGAGCAGCTATCAAAAGCGAAGACGGGGAGCTAAAATTCGCTACGGAATAGTTGAAGAAGCGGCACAGCGGGACGCGGCGCGTAATGGCAGGAAAGCCGAAGTACTCCTCACCAGCTACATACAGGCACATGAAGATTCCACAAAATGGATTATCGACGAAATAAACGAATGTCCATACGAACGGACAGGAGCTAAAATTAGGGCGGGCCTGGAGAAACCCGATGTTGTGATTTACGATAAATCATCAGGCAAGGAATGCGGCCTGATATCACTCAAGTGCTGCGTAGATTTCCGGACAGGATTCAATCAGATCAAGAGGTGTAGCCTTAAGAACTTCAGCACGGAGTTTGAAGTGCCTGTTATTATCCAGGCACTTCTCAGGAAGTACACCTACGAAAGGAAAAAATTCCTCCTCAAAGGTAAAAAATATACCCAAGACGAACTTGATGGATTAACATCGTACCTAAATATAAAGCGCAAAGCACTCTTGCTTTCGGCATTCACAGGCCAGGCGAAGAAGTCTAAAGCTAACTGGCTTCTACTACACCAATGGACACCCCCAAATTGGGAGAAGAATGTGGCAAAGAAAGGAAGATCTGAGCTGATTTCCATGCAAGATATCTTGGGTATTTTTGACAAAATCACCGTCAGCTACAGCAGATACGGCACTATCACTTTCGGCGCAGGAATAACGCTTCAGCGTAAGGGAGGCGACAAAGGTAAGGACTCAGCCAACGACCTACAGTTCAAGATGAGAACTTTTCCCCTGCTAAAAGCCCTTGGGAGGCTTTGAGTAGCAAGGAATAGAGCATGACAATGACGTCCAGACAAACGCTAGCAATGGTTTAGCCCTAGATTATTTAATGCGCCGAAAGATAATACCCTGCTTGGATAAGCCCCTCTTTACCGAATCTATATCGCAGTCAGAGTGCTTGTGCACGGCGCGATGACAGGACGGGCAGAGGATCGCGAAGTCTGATGGGGCCGTACTGATCTTGCCGGCAGCAGCATATTTACTCAGCGGTAGCCGGTGGTGTGCATCGACCAGCGGGTGCCCATACGAAGGGACCGGGCGCAGGCCGCAGGCCTCACAGAACAGCTCGCCATGAAGGGCTTCGAAAGCCTCCTTTGCCTTGCGCGGCAATGAGGAGTCTCGCTCGAGGTACCAGTGCTGCCGAAGCTTACGGATACCCTCAGGGGACGCTGTCTCGAGGGCTTGGACGTCGCCAGGAGAGAGGTAACTGCCGGCGGGGACTCCCTCCGATGCTTCAAAGACAGCCTGATCAAGTTTGGGAGGTAAATGTGCATCCAGTGCTCGCCTTGCCATCTCTACGCATAGGGAAAAATCATGCAGGAAATACTTCAAAGCGTTTTCTCGGATGTTCTTCTGCACACCTTCGCCGCTTTTGGCTCCTCCCTTGGTCGTCTTGGACATAGTATGTCCTCGAACATCAGTTCCCTCCATCTTCTTGAATGCAAAATGGATGTTATCGAACTTGAACTTCCACCACCCTTCCCGACTACCCTTGGTGGGCTCGTCGAGACGGGTCGCAAGTGCGAAGGCCGTGACTAAGTCCTTCCGCTCGACACGGCTGGTTCGATAAGCGAAGAAGCCAAGACATGCCAGGCATTCGTCCTCAATCAGTGATATGTCACGGACCTTTTGCTTAAGTTTCATATCTGAAATATGAAACCTTACTCCCGGTCTAGCTAGCTTCGTCTGCCGTCAGACCCTATAACGGTGAAAAGATTATTTGATTATCAAATAGCACCCTGTGAATAACCCCTGCCCGGGTTAGGGCCGGGGAGGTTGCACTTAGCCTACGACTGGGCATAAACCAAAACCTACCAATGGCGCTCTTAGCTCCACAGCATATCGGTTGGTCGTCGCCACTAGCCCAAGCTGTGGCGGAAGCTATTCTCCGAGGCCAAAAGGGCTCACCAGTAGACCTAGGAAACCACCGAGTCATCGTCCCCTCCAGCTTCGCCAGCCGCCTCATCCAGGAGGAGCTAGCCAAGCAGGCGCCGAATGGTGTGCTACTCCCGGTCTTTCAAACTCCTACTGATTTCCTGAACTTCGGGGACTCAAACACCCAGGCGGCGAGTTCGGCGGATGCGTTGATGGCTTGGATTGAGGTCCTGCAGGCGACGGATCGCTCTACCCTTCCCCATCTGTTCCCGAACGGGAAGCCGGGGCAGTTCACTTTCGAGGAAGCGAAGCGTCTGGCGGAGACTTTGTTTGAACTACGCGATGAGTTGGGCGGTTCGGCCCAAGGGCTGGATTTCACCGGCGTGGCTGCCCTGCCTAAGAACCCGGAGAAGCCGCGCTGGGATGACCTGGCGACCCTTGAGTCCGGCTACCGCGAGGTGCTCACCCGACGCGGGCTGAAGGACCACAACGACCTGCGATCCGAACTTGCCCGAGGTACCGACAAGCCCGAGGGAGTCACCCATATCTGGCTGGTCGGCCTGACCGACCCGCAGCCGCTCTTCATCACGGCCCTGGAACGCCTGAAGGACCACTTCGCTATCCAGGCCATCGTCGGCGCGGATGCCGATGAGGCCGCAAACTTTGACCAATGGGGTCGACCTCTGCCGGAAGCCTGGAAAGATCGCCGCTCAGACTGGAAAGACTACGCCCAAAGCGTCCACGTGACCGGCGACGCCCCTGGCGCGCTGAAGAAGCTGCGTACGTTGCTCGGCGACAAACTGCCCACCGACGGCGTCCATGCGGTCTGCGCCTGCGACCGCGAAGTCGATGCGCCGAAGATCGCCGCGCTGATCCATTCGCTAGGCGCTGACGCCGTAAACCCGCTCGGGGTCGCCCATGGCTCGCACGGCCTCCACCACGCCCTCCGGGCTTGGAGCCGATGCCTCGGTGGCCAAGAACCGAACTTCGAAGCCCTGCGTGAAGCCCTGCGCATCCCGGACTTGGTCCGCATGACCACGGGTGGCGCCACACCGATCGCCTTCACCGAACTGAACGAGCAACTCGATGTCGCCGATCGTACAATGCTGCGCGGCGGGGTCAGCGAAGTCTGCGCCCAGATCGCGAGCCTACCGAAGCCGGTGGACGACTTCCGCAAGGAGGCCGACTACGAGGCGATGCAGAAACTCCCGGCCCGACTGGAAGCGTTGCTCAAACTCCGCGACGAGCAGATGGCCCTGCCTTGGCAGGATGCCTTGGTGGCGACAATCTCCCTCCTTACGGTCAGCAAGAAACTGCGCGAGGATGACCCCGACGGGGCCTTCGCGATCGAAGTCGCGGAGACCATCATTGCGACGGCCAAGGAAATCCAGGCTGCCTACGAAGCCGGCAAGACGGAGCTCACCCATGAGCAACTCATCGGGCTGACGCTGGATGCCGCGAGCACCCAACGCCACCGCCGCAGCGACGCCCAGGAAGCGGTCAATCTCCCCGGCTGGGTGGAAGCCCCCTGGGATCCCGTCCCGCACATGATCCTGTTCGGATTGAACGACCACCTGATCCCGCGGGTCGTCCACGCCCACCCCTATCTGCCGGCAAGCCTACGCGCCTTGGCCGGCCTGCCGACCAACGAGGCTGTGTTCGCCTCGGCGGCGTTCACGTTCGAGCAGCTCTGGCGTCGACGCCTCGGCCACGGCTGGCTGGACGTCATCGTCCCACAGCAGGATGCTGAAGGCAACCCCCTGCGCCCTTCCCGCCTGCTCTTCCAGGCTCCGGACGAGTCTCTGGGCTCCCGAGTCAGCCACCTGTTCGCGGACGCCCCTAATAGCGACGCTCAGCCCTATTGGGAGATCTCCGACGCCCACAAGTTCGTCCCCCTCGCCGACGCCAGCGGCGCGGCCCGCGTCCTGAAGTCCATCTCCGCGACGGCCTTCAAGACCTACCTCGCCGACCCAGCCGAGTTCTGGCTCAAGCGGGCACTGCGCATGGATGAAGTAAAACACGGCAGCATCGAACTCGATGCCGCTGGCTTCGGCTCGTTGGCGCACGGGGCGCTGGAGATTTTCGGGAACGACAACCTCGACAAGGCCATCACTGACCCCTCGGAGATCCATCGCCAGCTCATGGCGTGCCTGAATAAGCACGTCCACGCCCACTTCGGCAATGACCCGTCGACCGCCATCCGCTTGCAGGTCGAAGCTGCGCGGGGTCGCCTGACGGCCTTCGTGGAGACCCAGGCTAAGATGGCCGCCGAAGGATGGGTCATCAAGGCCGTCGAAGGCGACCTACCTGAGGATAAGATCCTCGGGGTACCGATCATCGGTTCGTTCGACCGATTGGATTTCAACACCCGGACCGGCGAATGGCGGGTCTACGACTACAAGACCTTCAACTACGCCAAGAACCCAGCCAACACC
>Ga0209500_10000442_pt1 | contig 35774 bp, 32 predicted proteins | sample S_140212_EF_Meta_FD_187323 | JGI IMG/M metagenome (GOLD analysis project Ga0209500, IMG submission 187323) | Freshwater microbial communities from Lake Simoncouche, Canada to study carbon cycling - S_140212_EF_MetaG (SPAdes) (version 2) | ecosystem: Environmental > Aquatic > Freshwater > Lake ...
CGCTATGAGCGACCAGCGAGTAGCGAAGGCGGATCGCGCGTGAGTGACCAGCGAGTAGCGAAGGCGAATCGCGCATGAGTGACCAGCGAGTAGCGAAGGCGGATCGCGCATGAGTGACCAGCGAGTAGCGAAGGCGAATCGCGCATGAGTGAGGGCCCCCTGATCGTCCAGTCCGACAAAACCGTGCTGCTCGAGGTCGACCACGAGCAGGCCGGTGCCGCCCGGGCTGCCATTGCGCCGTTCGCCGAACTCGAACGGGCACCCGAACATATCCACACCTACCGCATCACGCCGTTGGCGCTGTGGAATGCCCGCGCCGCCGGCCACGACGCCGAGCAGGTGGTCGATGCGCTGGTGACCTTCTCCCGATACGCCGTGCCGCAACCTCTGCTGGTCGACATCGTCGACACCATGGCCCGGTATGGCCGGCTGCAACTGGTCAAGAGCCCGGTGCATGGGCTGATGTTGGTGAGCCTGGACCGCGCGGTGCTCGCCGAGGTGCTGCGCAACAAGAAGATCGTCCCGATGCTGGGCGCCAGGATCGACGATGACTCGGTGATCGTGCATCCCAGCGAACGGGGCCGGGTCAAGCAGATGCTGCTCAAGATCGGTTGGCCCGCGGAGGATCTGGCCGGTTACGTCAACGGCGAGGCGCACGCGATCAGCTTGGTCGAAGACGACTGGAACCTTCGTGACTACCAGCAGATGGCGGTCGACTCGTTCTGGGCCGGCGGCTCGGGGGTGATCGTGCTGCCGTGCGGTGCCGGTAAGACACTTGTGGGTGCGGCAGCCATGGCCAAGGCGGGAGCCACAACACTGATCCTGGTTACCAACACCGTGGCCGGCCGGCAGTGGAAACGTGAACTCATCGCACGAACCTCACTCACCGAGGCAGAGATCGGTGAGTACTCCGGTGAACGCAAAGAAGTCCGCCCGGTCACGATCGCCACCTATCAGGTGATCACCCGACGCACCAAGGGCGAGTATCGGCATCTGGAACTGTTCGACAGCCGCGACTGGGGCCTGATCATCTACGACGAGGTACACCTACTGCCTGCGCCGGTATTCCGGATGACCGCCGATCTGCAGTCTCGTCGCCGCCTCGGCCTGACCGCCACCCTCATCCGGGAAGACGGCCGCGAGGGCGACGTATTCAGCCTGATCGGGCCGAAACGCTATGACGCGCCCTGGAAAGACATCGAGGCCCAAGGCTGGATAGCGCCGGCTGAATGTATCGAGGTGCGAGTGACGATGACCGATAACGAACGGATGCAATATGCCGTCGCCGAACCTGAGGAGCGTTACCGGTTGTGCTCGACGGCGCACTCGAAGGTCGCGGTGGTCAAGTCGATCCTGGCCAAGCATCCGGGCGAACCGACATTGGTGATCGGCGCTTACCTCGACCAACTTGACGAACTCGGTAGGGAACTCGACGCTCCGGTGATCCAGGGATCCACCAAGAACGCCGAGCGCGAGCTGCTGTTCGACGCGTTCCGGCGCGGTGAGGTCAAGACGCTGGTGGTATCGAAGGTGGCAAACTTCTCCATCGATCTTCCGGAAGCCTCTGTGGCGGTGCAGGTTTCGGGTACCTTCGGCTCCCGTCAGGAGGAAGCCCAGCGGCTGGGCCGGCTGCTGCGGCCCAAGGCCGACGGCGGCGGGGCGGTGTTCTACTCGGTGGTCGCGCGCGACAGCCTTGATACTGATTACGCCGCACACCGGCAGCGGTTTCTGGCCGAGCAGGGCTACGGCTACATCATCACCGACGCCGACGACCTGCTGGGCCCGGCGATCTAAGCCAACGCAGGCATGACCTCACGGGCGAACAGTTCGATTCCGGAGCGGTCATAGGCCGCTTCCGGGAAGTAGCAGATCACGTACTCGCAGCCGAGGTCACGCAATGCCGAAAGTGTTCCGATCACCTGCTCCGGGGTTCCGGTGGCGTTGCCAGGCGCGTTGACCATGGCCATCGTCGCATCGGCGGCCGCGTCGCCGCACACTCCGGCCATTCGGTCGCGGACCTGTTTGATGCGCTGCGTCACCTCCGCCGTTGAGCTGCCGAGGATGGCGTTGACGTTGGCCGACCGTACGATCGCACCGAAGTCGGTGCCCACGTCCCGGCAGTGCCCGGCGAGAATCTCGGACTTGTGTGCGAACTCCTCGGGCCCGGCACTGAAATTCGTGTACTGGGCGTATTTCGCCGCGATCTTCAACGTCACCTTCTCGCCACCGCCGGCGATCCACAGTGGGATCCCGCCTGCCTGAAGAGGTTTCGGCGCAACGACCGCGCCATCAACCTGATAGTGCTTACCGTCGAAGCTGACCCGTCCGTCACGCCAGGCATCGCGCATGATCTGTACGCCTTCATCGAGGCGGGCCAATCGCACCCCGGCGGAGGGGAATCCGTATCCGTAGGCGCGCCACTCGTGCTCGTACCAACCACCGCCGATGCCCATCTGCAGCCGACCGCCGGAAATGATGTCGGTGGTTGCCGCGACCTTGGCGAGATACGCCGGGTTGCGGTAGCTCATCGCCGTGCACATCTGACCGATCTTGATCCGCGATGTCGTGGCGGCGTATGCCGCCATCAGCGTCCAGGCCTCGTGGGTGGCCTCGTCGCTCGGCATCGGCACGGTGTGGAAGTGGTCGTAGACCCAGAGCGAATCCCACGGCCCGTCGTCGGCGTAGGTCGCCAAGTCGCGCATTACCTGCCAGTGGTTTTCCGGTGCAATGCCGACCAGATCCATTCGCCAGCCCTGCGGGATGAACAGTCCGAATTGCATGAGCACAACTCTACGGTCGGGCCGACAACACCGGGAGCAGCTTGCGCAGGATCGCGGCCGAGCCGGCCGCGACCTCGTCGACGAATGCCGCGAAGTCGAAATGTGCCTCTCGGCCTGCGAGGTCCGAGAGGGCGCGAATGACCAGCCATGGGATGCCGAAGCTCTCGCACACCTGACTGAGAGCACCGCCTTCCATCTCCACCGCCCGCCCGCCGAGGTCTGCATGCAGACGTTCCCGGGTCACTTCGCAGGCCAGATACTGGTCGCCGGTCAGCACCGTGCCATAGGTGATGCGCGGCGACCGGTCCCCACCGCCGGCGCCGCGCGACAACGGCGGCAGCGTGAAGCCGGCGAGTTGATTGCGGACCCGGTCGAGCAGAGCAGCGTCAGCCGGATAGCCGAACCGGTCGGTGGGGTTGAGGAAGGGGACGTGGCCGGCCTGGTAGGTCCGAAGCGCGGCATCCTCGATCACACCCGCGTCGTGCTGGATCGTTCGGTCGGCGATCACCACATCACCGATATCCAGGTCCGGATCCAATCCACCGCCCACCCCGGAAAAGACGATCACGGCGCATCCGAACCGGTCCGCCAGGAGGGTGGCCACCACGGCGACGTTGACCTTGCCCATGCCCGCCACAGCCAGAACTGCGGCGTGCCCGTCGAGTTCACCGACGCTGAACTCAACATCGCCGATCCGATGGGTTGCGGTCACCGACATCGCACCCAGAAGGTGCGCATGCTCCTGGGGCAGCGCGCAGATTAAGCCAATCCGCGGCGGCACTGCACCGATCAAACCCACCTGCGGCGGTACCGTCAGAGCAGTGAGGCCGGCGGGGTGAACCGGTCGCCGTAGCGAGCGGCCAGTTCCTTGGCCCGAGCCACGAACGCGGCCTTGCCGCCGGGGAACCCGGTGATGTACTGCGCGGCGCCGCCGGTCCACGGCGGGAAACCGATGCCCATGATCGAGCCGATGTTGGCATCTGCGGTCGTGGTAATCACACCCTCGTCGAAGCACTTCTGGGTTTCCAAGGCCTCGGCGAACAGCATCCGGTCGACCATGTCCTGTAGCGGCGGGGTCGAGGTTCCGGATTTGAACGTCTCCCGCAGGCCCGGCCACAGTTGGGTCCGCTTGCCGTCGGTGTACTCATAGAAGCCTGCGCCCGACAGCCGCGACGGTCGGCCGGCCTCGATCATCTTCTCCACGACCGCCTCGGCCGGATGCGCCGAATACGTGCCGCCGGCGTCCTCGATGCCCTTGCGACTCGCGACGGCGATCTTATTCATGAGTTCCATGTTGAGTTCATCCGACAGTTGCAGCGGCGGGGCCGGATAGCCGGCCTGTGACCCGGCATGCTCGATTGACGCCGGTTCCACACCCTCGCCGAGCATCGCCAGTGCCTCGTTGATGAAGGTGCCGATGACCCGGCTGGTGTAGAAACCGCGACTGTCGTTGACCACGATCGGGGTCTTGCCGATGGCCAGGGTGTAGTCGAACACCCGGGCCAGTGCGTCGTCAGAGGTCTTCTCGCCCTTGATGATTTCAACCAGCGGCATCTTGTCGACCGGCGAGAAGAAGTGGATCCCGATGAAATCCTCCTGGCGCTTCACTCCGCTCGCCAGTCCGGTGATGGGCAGGGTCGAGGTGTTGGAGCCCAGCACCGCGTTGGGGTCGACGATGTCCTCGATCTCACCGAACACCTTGTGCTTGAGTTCCTGGCTCTCGAAGACGGCCTCGATCACGAAGTCGACGCCGGTGAAATCCTTGGCGTCGGCGGTCGGAGTGATCTTGCTGAGGAACGCGCTGGATTTCTCCGGTGTGGTCTTACCGCGCTCGAGCGCCTTGGCTTCAAGTTTCTCCGAGTAGGCCTTGCCCTTCTGTGCCGCCTCGAGGGTGACATCTTTGAGCACCACATCGAATCCGGCCTTAGCCGAGACGTAGGCGATACCGGCACCCATCATTCCCGCGCCCAGCACACCGATCTTGGTGATCGGGGTCTTGCCGATGCCTTCGGGACGCGAGCCGCCGGCGTTGATGGCCTGAAGATCGAAGAAGAACGCCTGAATCATGTTCTTGGCGATCGGCCCGGTGACCAGGCCGGTGAAATACCGGCTCTCGATGCGGGTGGCGGTGTCGAAATCCACCTGCGCGCCTTCGACGGCCGCAGCCAGGATGGCCCGCGGTGCGGGCATCGGCGCACCCTTGACCTGCTTGCGCAGCAGCGCCGGGAACGACGGCAGTATCGCGGCAAGCGCCGGACTGGACGGGGTACCGCCGGGCATCTTGTAGCCCTTGGCATCCCAGGGCTGGGTGTGCGCCTCCGGGTTGGCCTTGATCCATGCCTTGGCGGCGGGAACCAGTTCCTCCGCGGTCGGTAGCACCTCGTCGATCAGTCCGAGTTCCTTGGCCTGAGCGGGCTTGAAGCGGGTGCCCTGGCTCAGCACCGACACGAACGCGTTCTGGATGCCCAGCATTCGCACCGTGCGGGCGACGCCGCCGCCGCCGGGCAGCAGGCCAAGGGTGACCTCGGGCAGACCGATCTGGCTGCCCCTGACGTCTGCGGCGATGCGGTGGTGACACGCCAGTGCGATCTCGAGGCCACCACCGAGTGCGGCGCCGTTGATGGCTGCCACGACGGGCTTGCCCAGGGTCTCTAGCGCGCGAAGATCGCGCTTGATCTCCTCGACCTCAGTGAAGATCTCGCCGGCGTTCTCCGGGCCGGCTTGGATCATCGCCTTGAGGTCGCCGCCGGCGAAGAAGGTCTTCTTGCCGCTGGTGATCACCACACCGGTGATTGAATCCTTCTCCGCGACAAGCCGTTGCACGCACCTGTGCATGGAGTCCTTGTAGTGCTCGTTCATCACGTTGGCCGAGCCGGTGGGGTCGTCGAGGGTCAGTGTGACGATGCCGTCGGCATCTTTGTCCCACGTGATGGTGTTCTCTGCCATGGTTTTCGCCTACTCCTTTGGTGACGCGAGGCTTAGACGCGCTCGATGATGGTGGCAACGCCCATACCGCCGCCGATGCACAGCGTGATCAGAGCGCGCTTGGCGCCACGGCGCTCAAGTTCGTCGACCATGGTGCCGGTGATCATGGCGCCGGTGGCACCGAGTGGGTGGCCGAACGCGATAGCGCCGCCGTTGACGTTGAGCTTCTCGTCGGGAATGTTGAGGTCCTTCTGGAACTTCAGCACCACCGAGGCGAAGGCCTCGTTGAGTTCGAAGAGGTCGATGTCATCGACGGTCAGTCCGGCGCGGTCGAGCACCTTCAACGTGGCTGGAGTGGGACCTACCAGCATGATGGTCGGATCGGCGCCGCTGGTGGCGGTGGCCACGACGCGAGCGCGCGGCGTCAGGCCATTGGCCTTGCCCGCCTTTTCGTTGCCGATCAGCACCAGGGCGGCGCCGTCGACGATGCCCGAGCTGTTGCCTCCGGTGTGGACGTGGTTGATCTTTTCCACCCAGTGGTACTTCTGCAGTGCGACGTCGTCGAAGCCGGCCATTGCGGCCATTGCCTCGAAGGCGGGCTTCAACTTGCCCAGACCCTCCCTGGTGGTATCGGGACGCATGTGCTCGTCGTGGTCGAGGATGAGCAGACCGTTCGGATCGCGCACCGGCACGATCGACTTGCCGAAGTAGCCGCCCGACCAGGCCGCCGCCGCATTCTCCTGAGAGCGCAGCGCGTAGGCGTCGACGTCATCGCGGGAGAAACCCTCCATCGTCGCGATCAGGTCGGCACCGATGCCCTGCGGAACGATATAGGCGTCGTAGACGGTGGCCGGGTCGGAGAACATCGCGCCGCCGTCGGAGCCCATCGGCACCCGGCTCATCGATTCCACACCGCCGGCGTACACCAGGTCGTCCCAGCCGGAGCGCACCTTCTGGGCGGCGGTGTTCACCGCCTCCAGGCCAGATGCGCAGAACCGGTTGAGTTGCACTCCGCCCACGGTGTCGGGCATACCCGCGGCGATCACCGCGGTGCGGGCGATATCGGCACCCTGATCACCCACGGGCGAAACACAGCCGAGGACGACGTCGCTGATCATGTTCTCGTCGAGGTTGGGATGGCGGACTCGCATCTCGTCGATCAGCCCGGTGACCAGGTTCAGCGGCTTTACCTCCGTCAGGGCGCCATTGCGTCCCTTGCCGCGCGGCGTGCGGATGGCCTCATAGATGAAAGCTTCTTCGGACATGGTGGTTTCCTCGTGAGCCGGTGGGGATTTTCAGGTGCGGCACAAAGCCTAGCCGCTTGATTCGCAACCCTATCAAGGCTCAGCCAACCCGTTGGTTGGGAGTGCTGGTCGCTACGCTCCTAGCCCATGACGGTCGAGCGACTGCGCCCCTACTCGGTCAACGTCTTCGCGGCGATGTCCGCACTGGCAGCCGAGGTTGGTGCGGTGAACCTCGGCCAGGGGTTTCCGGACGAGGACGGTCCGCCCGCGATGCTGGAGGCTGCGCGCCACGCGATCTCCCACGGCGTCAACCAGTACCCGCCCGGCCCGGGAATCGCGCCACTGCGTCAGGCGATCGCAGCCCAGCGCGACCGGCGTTACGGGCAGCGGTTCAACCCCGATAACGAGGTACTGGTGACGGTGGGTGCATCGGAGGCGATCGCCGCCGCCGTGATCGGCCTGGTCGAACCCGGCTCGGAAGTGCTCTTGATCGAGCCGTTCTTCGACACCTACTCGCCGGTGATCGCGATGGCCGGCAGCCGACGTGTCTCTGCACCGCTGGTGCCCGACGGCCGCGGCTTCGCCCTCGACGTCGACGCCCTGCGCGCGGCGATCACTCCTGCGACCCGGGCGATCATCATCAACTCACCGCACAACCCGACCGGCACGGTGCTGGCCGATGACGATCTTCACGCCCTCGCTGAGGTGGCCGTCGAGGCAGACCTGATTGTCCTCTCCGATGAGGTCTACGAACACCTCGTGTTCGATGGCCAGCGTCATCTGCCCATCGCGACGTACCCCGGTATGGCCGAGCGCACCGTGACGATCTCAAGTGCGGCAAAGATGTTCAACTGCACAGGCTGGAAGATCGGCTGGGCGTGCGGACCGGCCGATCTGATCGCCGGCGTGCGCGCGGCAAAGCAGTACCTCAGTTATGTCGGCGGGGCTCCGTTTCAGCCCGCGGTTGCCTACGCGCTGGATAACGAGGACGCCTGGGTGGACTCGCTGCGCGACTCGCTGCAGTCCAAGCGCGACACGCTGACAACGGCACTGACCGACATCGGGTTCGAGGTCCACGACAGCGCCGGTACCTTTTTTCTGTGCGCCGACCCTCGGCCGCTCGGCTTCAGAGACAGCGCGACGTTCTGTGCGGAACTACCCCGCCGGGTGGGCGTGGCGGCGATCCCGATGTCGGCGTTCTGCGACCCAGACCACGCACAGGCCAGCGAATGGAATCATCTGGTGCGCTTCGCGTTCTGCAAGCGCCACGAGACTTTGGACGAAGCGATCAGACGGCTTGGCACCCTGCAACAGGGTTAGTGAATCAGCCCTTCTTCAGTTTCAGAACATGCTTGCGTAAGCCGTCGGTGGCGGTCTCCATGGCCCCCTTGAGCGTCCGCTTGAGCAGGAAGCCGGGCATCGGGATCGCCGGATCGATTTCGAGGTCGTAGCGAACCTTCGTCTTGTCACCCACAGGTGTCAGCGTGTACGCGGTTTTCTGGGCCTTCAGTAGGTGCGACTTGACCATGGTCGTAACAACGGTGTTGTCACCCCAGATGTACTCGAACTCGCAGTCATCGGACATCCCGGCAGCCCCGGCCGATATCTTGACCAGTTTGGCCCGGCCGTCCTCATAGGTCTCGACGACCTCGACGCTCCGAAACTGCGGACACCAGTCGGGAGAGGAATCGACGTCGGTGAGGACGTCGAGAACCTCTTTCAGTGTCGCTTCGATGACCACTTCGCGCGAATCGCTGACTGCCATGACGCGAGAATAGCCAATCGGGGATGACTAGGACACGGTTTCCCGGTAGGCGTCGACGACCGGCTCCAGTTCGTCGGGAGTGGCGCCGTGCATGATCACCGCGTCGGCCCCGTAGTCGAACTCCCTGCGGATCCGGTCCACGCACTGGCGGGCCGAACCGGTGGCAGCAGGCTCCAGCCACTCGGCGGGGATCAGACCGGCGATGTGCTGGATCTGTTCGGGTGTGGCCTTGTGGTCGATGCCGCCACCGATGGACTGGACCACGGCATCGGCCCGGAATCGTTGCAGCACCGCAGGATCCCAGTCATTGGTCGTCACCATCAGATCGCCGTAGCCCTGCAGGTAGGTGGCCAACCGGGCGACGGTCTTCTTCAATCGCAATTCTTCAGGCAGGTGATCACCCACGGTGGCGAAACACGACCACACCCGCACGCTGTCAGGATCGCGGCCAGCCTGCTCGGCGGCGTCCTTGACCGTGCGCACACAGCGCGCAACCGTCTCCGGCGTGAAGTAGGTGTGCAGGATGACGTCGTCGAACACCCGGCCGCCCAGGCGCAGGGTGTTGGGGCCGAACGCCACCAGTGCCAACCGGATGTCCTCCCTGAAATCAGGGTCGAGCACCAGGATCTGATACTTCCCGATCGGGCCGTCGTGGTTGACGATCACCTCGCCGCGCCAGAGCCGGCGCATCACCTGCGCGAAGTCTTCCATCTGCGCGGTGGTCACCGCGGGGATGCCATACGCCGAGTAGATAGCCCCGATACCGCGACCAATGCCCAGGGTGAATCGGCCGCCGGAGAGCCGGTGCATGGTGGTGGCCCACGATCCACTGATCAATGGATGACGGGTGTTGTGATTGGTTGCGGCAGTGGCGATCTGCATCCGCGTGGTCACCGCGCAGGCGGCCCCGGTCAGCGATGCCGCCTCTTTGACGTTCCAGCGCTCGGAGATGAATGCGGTTCCGAAACCCAGTTCCTCGCCGCGGCGGGCCTCGTCTATCAGCGTGGCCGGGCCTTCCCCACCGGCGCCGGCCAGCAGGTAGTAACCCAGTTCGTCGAGTGTGCGCATTGTGTGCCTCAGATCCGGTAGTCGTCCAGCAAGCGCTTGCTAATGATGATCTTTTGGATCTCGCTGGTGCCCTCACCGATGAGCAGGAAGGGGGCGTCGCGCATCAAGCGCTCGATCTCGTACTCCTTGGAGTAGCCGTACCCGCCATGAATGCGGAAACTGGCCTGCACGACCTCCGAGCAAAACTCACTGGCGAGATATTTGGCCATGCCCGCTTCAAGGTCGTTGCGAGCGCCACTGTCCTTGAGTCGGGCCGCATTCACCATCATCAGATGTGCCGCTTCGACTTTGGTGGCCATCTCGGCGAGTTGGAACGCGATCGCCTGGTGCTCGGCGATCGGCTTACCGAAGGTATGGCGCTGCTGGGCGTACCGCACCGCCAGTTCGAACGCACGGATGCCCACCCCGCAGGCCCGGGCGGCGACGTTGACCCGGCCGATCTCGATGCCGTCCATCATCTGGGCGAAACCCTGCCCGGGCGCACCCCCGAGGACGTCATCAGCCGCGGCGAGGTAGCCGTCAAAAATCAACTCCGTTGTGTCGATGCCCTTATAGCCCAGCTTGTCGAGCTTGCCGGGGATTGTCAGCCCTGGGGCGACCTCACCGAACCCTGCGGGCTTTTCGATCAGAAAGGCCGTCAGATTGTGGTGCGGTTTATCGGCACCCTCCTCGGTGCGTACCAGTGCGGCGACCAGCGTCGAACTCGCGCCGTTGGTCAGCCACATCTTCGCGCCGTCGATTGCGTAGGTGCCGTCGTCGTTGCGGGCGGCCCGGGTACGGATCGCGGCAACGTCCGATCCAACCTCGGGTTCCGACATCGAGAACGCACCCCGGGTCTCGCCGGTGACCATCCGCGGCAGGAAGCGCTGCTTCTGCTCGTCGGTTCCGTGCTGGCGGATCAGGTAGGCCACGATGAAATGGGTATTGATCACCCCGGAGATGCTCATCCAGCCGCGAGCCAACTCCTCCACGCACAGCGCATAGGTCAGCAGCGACTCCCCCAACCCGCCGTACTCGGTGGGAATCATCAGGCCGAACAGACCCATGGCACGCATCTGATCGACGATGGCCTGCGGGTAGGTATCGGCGTGCTCAAGATCGTGGGCGTTGGGAATGATCTCTTTATCGACGAATTGCCTTACCGTGGAGATGATCTCGGTCTGAAACTCGCTCAGCCCCAGGGTCTGGGCAAGCCTGGTCATATGAGTCGGCCGCCGGTCACCTCGAGGACGGTCCCGGTCATATAGGACGACATGTCGGAAGCCAGGAACACGGAGACCGCCGCGACTTCGGATGGTTCACCGGCCCGGCCCATCGGCACCTCCGCGAGCTTGGCGTCCCAAATGCGTTGCGGCATGGCTTCAGTCATCGCCGAGCGGATCAAACCGGGCGCGATGGCGTTGACCCGCACCCCAAGGTGGGCGAGTTCCTTCGCCGCGGCCTTGGTGAGTCCGACAATGCCGGCCTTAGCCGCCGAGTAGTTCGTCTGGCCGACGAATCCGACTTTGCCCGAGATCGAGGACATGTTGATGATGGCGCCACCGCCGCGTTCGCGCATGATCGCCGCCGCTGAGCGGGTGCCGTTCCAGGTGCCCTTCAGATGCACCGAGATCACCTCGTCGAACTGCTCTTCCGACATCTTCCGCAGGGTTGCATCGCGGGTGATGCCGGCGTTGTTGACCATGATGTCCAGGTCGCCGAACTCCTCCACCGCGGCGGCGACGAGTGCGTCCACTGCCGCACCGGAAGTCACGTCGCAGGCGCGCGCCCGCGCGACATCGGAACCGCCCAGTGAATCGGCGGCCGCCCGGGTGGCGTCGATATTCAGATCACCCAGCATCACGCGGGCGCCTTCGGCGATGAACTGTTGCGCGATGGCGTATCCGAGACCCTGTGCCCCGCCGGTGATGACGGCGATCCGTCCGGCCAGCAATGCCATCTGATCACCCTCTCCTCGCCCCCGAAACCAGCCCGCGGGCGTCATCGTATTTGATTGCACCATGACTTCCGTGGTCGGAGACGACGACTTCCGCGAGATCCTCGCCGCGACCCGCAACTTCGTCCGCACGGTCGTCGTGCCGCGGGAGTCGGAGATCAGCGAACAGGACCGGATTCCCGACGACCTGCGCGAGCAAGCGAAACAGCTGGGACTGTTCGGCTATGCGATCCCCCAGGAATGGGGCGGTTTGGGTCTGAACATCACCCAGGATGTCGAGTTGGCACTGGAACTGGGCTACACCTCCCTGGCGGTCCGGTCGATGTTCGGCACTAACAACGGTATCGCCGGCCAGGTACTCGTGGGCTTCGGAACCGACGAACAAAAGCGGCGTTGGCTGGAACCGATGGCCAGCGGTGAGGTCATCGCCTCGTTCGCGCTCACCGAACCCGGCGCAGGTTCGGATCCCACGGGCCTTCGCACGAAAGCCGTTCGGGACGGGGCGAATTGGGTGATCTCCGGCCAGAAGCGCTGGATCACCAACGCCCCACTGGCGGATTTGTTCGTCGTGTTCGCCCGCACCCGCCCGGCCGACCCCGACGGCTCCGGTATCGCGGTTTTCTTGGTCCCGGCCGACTCGCCGGGAGTCGAGGTCGGGGTCAAGGACGCCAAGATGGGCCAGGAGGGCGCCTGGACGTCGGACGTGTATTTCACCGATGTCCGCCTCGGACCGGAATCGCTCATCGGCGGCAGTGAGGATCTCGGCTATCGCGCGGCGCTGACATCGCTGGCCCGGGGACGCATTCACATCGCCGCGTTGGCCGTCGGCACGGCGCAACGCGCGCTGGACGAATCCGTCGACTTCGCCGCCACTGCCACCCAGGGCGGGTCCGCGGTCGGGACCTTCCAGTTGGTGCAGGCCATGCTTGCCGATCAGCAAACCGGGGTACTCGCCGGCCGCGCACTGGTGCGCGATACCGCGCAGAAGTGGCTGACGGGGGAAGACCGCCGTATCGCCCCCTCGGTGGCCAAGCTGTTCTGCACCGAGATGGCCGGCACAGTGGCCGACCTGGCGGTGCAGGTGCACGGCGGAACCGGCTACATGCGCGGTGTCGCGGTGGAACGCATCTACCGCGATATCCGTCTGCTCCGGTTATTCGAGGGCACCAGCGAGATTCAGCGTCTGATCATCGGCGGCGGACTGGTCAAGGCGGCGCAGCAAGAGCGACGTTAACGTGTCACTCCCCACCAAACGCGCCCCAAGTAGGTATGTGTACTGACACCGAATTTCTGCGCCCGCGTGCGTGGTGGCCAGGGCCGGGATCGAACCGGCGACCTTCCGCTTTTCAGGCGGACGCTCGTACCAACTGAGCTACCTGGCCGGAAGGCACGTTGCAGATGAACAACGCCATGCCTCGCCGTAGCGGCGACCCTGACGGGACTCGAACCCGCGACCTCCGCCGTGACAGGGCGGCGCGCTAACCAACTGCGCCACAGGGCCTTGCTTTCCACTCCGCGTTGACGCGTCATGGGTACCCCCTACGGGATTCGAACCCGCGCTACCGCCTTGAAAGGGCGGCGTCCTAGGCCGCTAGACGAAGGGGGCCTGAGCCGAATCTCTCCGGGGAACTCACAATCGCTGCAAGCTTGGAGCCACAACAGCTTAGGACACCGCCGCGACAATCCCCAAACCGCGCCTCGGGAAGCGGTCGCCTATCCTGTGCCCTGCGCCCCTATAGCTCAGTTGGTAGAGCTACGGACTTTTAATCCGCAGGTCGTAGGTTCGAGTCCTACTGGGGGTACCACGTGGCAGCGGTCAGCGTGTGTCGGCCTGCACCGGCGATGAAGCTTCCGCGTGCACCGCACCCACGTAGTGAATCCCCTTGTCCCACTCCTGTCTCGGAGGCAGGTGCCGCCCGGGAGTCTGCGGAAGCGGCGCGTCAGGGGCGATCCGGCCCTCGGCCCGGTCCCAGCCTGCGCGCGCCCGCGGGTGCATCCGGCGTCGCCGCGGCAGACATTTGAAAGCCAGGTTCACCGCCCGGCCGAAGAGAAAATGCAGCCGTTCGTCACGCGCCGACCACCGATACCCCATCAACTCGCGCACCGGCACGTCGTACAGACCCACCGTCACCCACACCGCTAACGGTCCGGTCACTCTCAGATAGGACGACCAGAACCAGTCCGGGATCCACTGTGCAGTAGGCGGTTTCGGCATCGTCGATAAGTCGAGTACCTCACGGGCCGCGTCGGTGTTCTCCAGCACGTCGCGACACATCCGGTCCCAGTAGACCTCGAACTCCGCCCAGCTTGCCGGAACCGGCCGCATGCTCATTCCGTACATCGCGTACCAGGTGATGTGTTCATCGAACAGTTGGCGTTTTTCCGCCTCGGTTAACCCGCCGCCGAAGTGTTCGGCGGTGCGGATGGTGCCCATGAAGAACGTGGCGTGGGCCCAGTAGAAGACGTCCGGGTTGAGCGCACTGTAGCGACGGCCCTGCTCGTCGACACCCTTGATCGGGATGTGGTAGTCGCGCACCTCCGCGGCCGTTTCAGGTGCCCGGTCGCCGTCGAACACCACACCGCCGATCGGGTAGAGCGATCGGAACAACCGCGGGATGCGTTCGGTAAAGAAGATCGAGTGCTCGGTGACTGCCGCGCCCAGTTGCGGGTGCATGTTCTGCATCGAACCAGCCCACGGCCCCTGGAGGAGTCCTCGCCAGTCGCCAAAAAGCTTCCAGGTCAACGAATCCGGGCCCAACGGCGTTGGCGGAACGCCGTACCCGCCGCCGCTCACCGGGCAGCCTGCGGACATCGTCGAACTTTCGGGAGGCGACGGCCTAGCCGCCGCCTCCGGCCGCCGCTTGGGCCGCCGCATCGGCCTCAGCCTGGGCTGCGGCCTGCTGCTCGGCATACTGCTGCTCGGCCGCTGCCCGCGCCGCCCGACCCTCCGGGCTGCCCAGTGAGTTGCCCGGCACGCCGGCCAGAGCGAACATGTAGTTGCAGTTCAGACCAAGCAGCACCTTGCTGTTGTTATTGCCGCTGGAGTCCAGAAAGCTCGCGGTGCGCGAGCTGTTGACGATGCATGCGCCGGTCGGCAGGAAGCTCCCGACCCGGGTCGCGATGACGGGCGTCTGCCCGCCCTGACTAATGGCAGTCGCCGCGTCGTTGTAGGTCTGTCCGACGTAATCATTGATCGCGGCGGCCGACCCCGAGCCGAACAGTGCGAACATCGCGGTGGCAGCGCCGACGAGACCAACGCGACGGATCAGGTTCTTCCTCACCGCACCACACCTCTCAATTTCGAACACCGATAGTCGAAATATACCGTCAGAACTGCCTTGGCGCAGCCGAGACCAACATGCCGGAGGCTATGAGAACTTGAATGTCACCGCTGGACACAGATATATTGGTGGCACCACGAGATACAGAACACGGAGGGGCCATGTCCGAAGACCTGCCCAACGTCGATCTCCTGCGCGCTCTTGAGCCGGTCGCAGAGAAGCTCATCAACCGCCACATGTCGATGGCCAAAGACTGGAATCCGCACGACTACATCCCCTGGTCGGACGGAAAGAACTACTACGCCCTCGGCGGTCAGGACTGGGATCCCGAACAGGCCAAACTCTCCGAGTTGGCCCGCGTCGCGATGGTGCAGAACCTGCTGACCGAGGACAACCTGCCGGCCTACCACCGCGAGATCGCAATGAACTTCTCGATGGACAGCGCGTGGGGATACTGGGTCAATCGGTGGACGGCCGAGGAGAATCGCCACGGGATCTCGATCCGCGACTATCTGGTGGTCACCCGCAACTGCGACCCCATCGAACTCGAAGAGTTGCGGATGGAGCAGATGACCCGTGGCTTCAGCCCCGGCCAGAACCAGCAGGGCGATATGTACGCGGAGGGCCTGTTCGATTCGGTCATGTATGTCAGCTTCCAGGAACTGGCCACCCGGGTCTCACATCGCAACACCGGCAAAGCCTGCAACGACCCGGTTGCCGAGCAGTTGCTGGCGCGCATCTCCAATGACGAGAACCTGCACATGATCTTCTACCGCGACATCAGCGCTGCCGGTCTCGATATTGCCCCCAACCAGGCGATCAAGTCGGTCCACCGGATCCTGCACAACTTCAAGATGCCCGGGTACACGGTCCCGGAATTTCGCCGCAAGGCCGTCATCATCGCCACCGGCGGGGTCTACGACCCGCGGATTCACCTTGAGGACGTCGTGATGCCGATACTCAAGAAGTGGCGGATCTTCGAACGTGACGATTTCACCGGTGAGGGCGCGCGCATGCGCGACGAACTGGGCACACTCATCGCAGACCTCGAACAGACTTGCGTGAAGTTCGAGGACGCCAAGGCCCGCAAGCTCGAACGCGACGCCCGGCTGGCCGAGAAGCGCGCAGCCAAATCCGTGCTGGCCGCCGCAGCGTCGTAACCCCCGGCGTCGTAACCCCCGGCGTCTTAACCCCTAGGGCACACTGGGTGCCGTCGAATAACGCCGACCGAACAGCAGGCCGTCAGTGAACACAGTCGTCGCCGAACAATCGACAGCCTTCGCGCTGCAGATCGGGTCACTGGCCCTTCGCAGCCCAGTTGTCTTGGCGCCCATGGCCGGAGTGACCAACGTCGCGTTTCGCACTCTGTGCCGGGAACTCGAACTGCAGCGCGCCGGCACCGTCAGCGGCCTCTACGTCTGCGAGATGGTGACCGCACGCGCGTTAGTCGAACGCCACCCCGTCACATTGCACATGACGACCTTCGGACCCGACGAGTCACCGCGGTCGCTGCAGCTGTACACCGTCGATCCGGCGACCACCTACGAGGCGGCAAGGATGATCGTCGAGGAGAACTTGGCCGACCATATCGATATGAACTTCGGTTGCCCGGTGCCCAAGGTGACGCGGCGCGGCGGCGGGGCGGCGCTGCCCTACAAGCGCCGCCTCTTCGGTCAGATCGTCGCCGCAGCGGTGCGCGCCGCCCAGGGCAGCACGGTGCCGGTGACGGTGAAATTCCGCATCGGAATCGACGACGCCCACCACACCCATCTGGACGCCGGGCGCATCGCCGAACAGGAAGGCGCGGCCGCGGTGGCGTTACACGCCCGCACCGCGGCCCAGCGCTACTCGGGATCGGCCGACTGGGATCAGATCGGCGCGCTCAAGGCGGCCGTCACGTCCATCCCGGTGCTGGGCAACGGCGATATCTTCGAAGCCGACGACGCGCTGGCGATGATGGCGGCCACCGGATGCGATGGCGTCGTCATCGGCCGCGGCTGCCTCGGCCGGCCCTGGCTGTTCGCTGAACTGTCCGCGGCATTCACCGGTTCCCCCGCACCGGCCCCGCCCAATCTCGGCCAGGTAGCCGACATCATCCGTCGCCACGGGGCACTATTGGCGGCCCATTTCGGCCAGGCCAGGGGGATGCGCGACATCCGCAAGCACACCGGCTGGTACCTGCACGGCCTGCCGGCCGGATCCGAGCTGCGGCGGGCGCTGGCCATGGTCAGCACGCTCGACGACCTCGACCGGCTGCTGGACCAGCTTGACCGCGACCTGCCCTATCCGGCCGCTGCCGGCGGCCCCCGAGGGCGGCAGGGTTCCGCGGCGGCGGTGAGCCTGCCCGAAGGATGGCTGGCCGACCCCGAGGACTGCACAGTGCCTGCCGGTGCAGACGTGATGAACTCCGGCGGCTGAGCTGGCATCCTCTCAGGTTGGGAACGTAACATCGGATCCCTGTTGTGGACCGACGGTCCCAACCCGGGTGCCGAAGACGTCAAGCACCATGGTTGCGTAGCGCACTGGCGCGCTCGCGACATCCATCTGAGCCGGAGGCTGTCTGGAACATGAGTGACGGCGAGAACGCCACTCCGGGCCAGCATGGCGGCGACGCCGCTCCAGGCCAACACGGCGGCGACGCCGCCCCGGGCAAGCACAGCGGCGACGCCGCCCCCGAGCCGTCCGGACACCACACCGAAGGCGTTGCGGTCGCCGACCTGATCGCCAAAGTCACCGGCGACCCCCGGGTCGCGCCAGTGACCCGGCGCAGCGCCGACGCGCAAGCACCGTCGGACGCCGATGCCACTGTGCCGCTGCCGGTGGCGGCGATCGCCGACGAGATACCCGACCTCGCGGGCCTGGCGCGTGCGCGCCGCCCATTGGCCGCCAATCCGAACCCGGCGGCAGCCAGGACAACCCGAACCACTCCGGACCGACCGCACCGGCGCGCACTGCTCGCCGCCCGGACCGCCGCCGTGCTCATTGCAGTGTCCGCGCTGGCGGTCACCGGCGCGGCGTGGCAGTGGCAGAGCGCTAAGAACAAACTGCTCAACACCATTGCCGCACTGGACCCCAACTCCAGCGACATCCGCGACCGCAATGCCCAGAACGGCGACGAGAACTTCCTCATCATCGGCGTGGACAGCCGAATCGGCGTGAACGGTGAAATGGGGGCCGGCGACACCAGCGTTGCCCAAGGCGCCCGATCGGACACCATCATGCTGGTGAACATCCCGGCGAACCGTAATCGCGTTGTCGCCGTCTCCTTCCCCCGCGACCTCGCCATCGCACCGATGAACTGTCAGGCGTGGGATCCGGAAACCGGAAAGTACGGTCCGGTCTACGACCAGAACACCGACGAGTGGAGCGACAACGAGCGCCTGACCGAAACCAAACTCAACTCGGCCTACGCCCTGGGCGGGCCGAAATGTCTGGTGAAGGTGATCCAGAAGATCTCCGGGCTTGCGATCAACCGCTTCATGGCGGTCGACTTCGCCGGATTCTCCGCCATGGTCGACGCCCTCGGCGGGGTCGAGGTGTGCAGCACGACGCCACTGGAAGACGCCGAACTGGGCACCGTTCTGGCCACTGCCGGACGGCAGAAACTCGACGGTCCGACCGCCCTGAACTATGTCCGCGCCAGGTCCATCGCCACCGAAGACAACGGCGACTACGGCCGGATCAAACGGCAGCAGCTTTTCCTGTCATCTCTGCTGCGTTCCATGATCTCCACCGAAACACTGTTCGATATCAGCAAGCTTGACGACGTGGTCAATACCTTCATCGACGACAGCTACGTCGACAACATCCAGACCCGGGATCTGGTCCGCCTCGGGCAATCGTTGCAGGGCGTCAACGCCGGCCGAATCACCTTCGTCACCGTGCCGACCACCGGGATCGCCGACTACGAGGGCAATGAACAACCACGCACCGAGGACATCAGTGCACTCTTCGACGCAATCATCGAGGACAAGCCGCTGCCCGGTGAGAACGATAACAACGAAACACTGAGCCCGGTGACCACGACGACGGGGCCCGCGACCACGGCATCCGCGACAACGGGAACCTCCGAAACCACAAGCAGCGCAACGGAATCGACCAGCACGACGGAAACAACGAGTACTGAGTCCACCAGCACCGAACCGAGCACCGACTCGACCACGTCCACCGAGCCGACCGAGACAATCACTGAAGACGTGAAAGCGGTGGCAGCCGACCCACGTGACGTGACGGTGCAGGTCGCCAACGCCACCGAGCAGAGCGGCCTGGCCGACACCGTCACGACCGAACTGGGGTTGTACGGATTCAATACGTTCGAGCCTGATTACTACTCGGACTGGAGCACCGTGACGGAAACCACCGTCTTCTACTCGCTGGGCAGCGAGCAGTCCGCCGCGACGGTGGCGGCCACCCTGCCGGGCGCCCACATCGAGCGGATCAGCGGACTCGGCGAGACGGTTCAGGTGGTGCTCGGTCCGGACTTTTCCGGCGTGAAGTACCCGCAGGCCAGCGGTACCGCCCTGACCGTCTCGGTGACCCACGCCGGAAGCAGCACACCCACCAAACTTCCGTCGGATCTCACCGTGACCAATGGCGCCGACATCACCTGCGACTAGCCGGGATTCATCCGCCGTTCAGATTGACGGGCGACCCGCGGCGGTGGTCGTCAGTAGACTTGGCCCATGCGTACGGCGTACCACGAGCAGTTGAACGCGCTCACCAATCAATTGGCAGAGATGTGCCGGATGGCCGGTATCGCCATGGAACGGGCGACCCAGGCCCTCCTGCAGGCCGATCTGGTGTTGGCCGAGCAGGTGATCGGCGATCACGAGAACATCATCGCCGCCAGTGCCCGCGCGGAGGAGACGGCGTTCGTGCTGCTGGCCCTGCAGGCGCCGGTGGCCGGAGACCTGCGTGCCATTGTCGGATCCATCCAGATCGTCGCCGACGTCGAACGGATGGGTGCGCTGGCACTGCACGTCGCGAAGATCGCCCGTCGGCGCCATCCTCAGCACACGCTGCCCGAAGAGGTCAACGGATACTTCGCCGAGATGGGCCGGATCGCAGTCGATCTCGGTAACAGCGCGCGGGAGGTTCTGCTGTCCCGCGATCCGGATCAGGCGCGGCTGATCCGCGAGGAAGACGATGCGATGGATGACCTACACCGTCATCTTTTCTCCGTGATGATGGATCGGGAGTGGAAACATGGTGTCGCCGCCGCGGTGGACGTCACGTTGCTCGGCCGCTTCTACGAGCGTTTCGCCGACCACGCCGTGGAGATCTCGCGCCGGGTCATCTTCCAGGTGACCGGCAATCTGCCGGCCGAGGAAGAGATCGCGACCTACTGACGCCGGTCAGCCGAACCGACCGGAGATGTAATCCTCGGTGGATTTCTGGGTCGGTTTGGAGAAGATATTCCCGGTGTCGCCGAACTTGACCGGCGATCAAGTCCTCGATCGCGAGCATCGAAACGGACCTTCAGGGCCCCCCACGATCAGAATCAGCGCAGGGCCGCACCCCACACCCGTGTGTAAAACGTATCCGGCCCGGGGCGGCCGCTCGACGCTTTGGCCGTTAACGCGAGGTGAACAGCGCCGTTGGTCAGCGTGGCGCGTAGGCGGTGTCCACGCTGGAAACGGTGAATCCAATGGCTTGGTAGGTCCGCACCGCAGCGGCATTGTCGGACTCGACATAGAGCATCACGGCTGAGTCAGGACCGAGGCGCCGCGCCAGGTGCTCAATACCGATCAGGGTCAGCAACCGTCCCAGTCCCCGGCCCTGCGCGGCGGGATCGACGCCGACTACATAGACCTCACCGGTGGCCTCGGCGGCCTGGTGGACGAGCGCTTTCGTCCAGTGGAATCCCAGCAGCACCCCGGTTGCCTCGTCGAATGCCAGGAAGAGACCTTCCGGGTCGAACCAGGGTTCGCCGACGCGGCCGGCCATGTCGGAGTCGGTCCAGCCACCCTGCTCGGGGTGCCAGGAGAAAGCGGCATTATTGACCCGCAGCAATTCGGGGTGATCTTTGGCACCCGCATATGTTCGGATCGAGATACCCTGCGGCACAACATATTCAGGAATATCCACCAACTCGCGCTGCATCTGGATCAACTCACGTGCGACCCGCAGTTCCAGTGCTTCAGCAACTGCTCGAGCACCCGGCAGGGTGCCATGGGCCCAGAACCGCACCCGACCGGCACTGCGTTCGGTCGCCGCGCGCAGCAGGGCAGTGCCGATGCCGCGGCGACGGGCATCCGGGCGCACCACCAACTCTGCAGTGGCATCGGCGCCGTCGCGGCCGGGTGACAGGTTGAGGTAACCGACGGCCCTGTTCGGGTCGCGTGGATCGGTGAACAGGATGTGGTGAGTTCGCTGCCCGGCGAGTTCCCGGAGTACCTGCTCGCCCACCGGATCTATGCCGTCGGCGGCACTTGCAACCGCGACCAGGTCGCGAACGGCGTCCTGCTCAGGCGCGGCCAGTTCGGAGCGCCACGGCGCCGCGGTCACTGGCCGGGCAGTGCATGCGACATGGCACCCATGTGCGCGCCATGGACCGCCTCGTCGCCGGCGCTGTCAAGGTCTGCGGCGTCATTGTCGGTGGAGACCGGTCGCCCACGCGCCGGTCGGACCGCCTTATAGCCCACATTGCGAACCGTGCCGATCAGCGCCTCGTGCTCGGGTCCGAGCTTGGCCCGCAACCGCCGCACGTGCACGTCGACCGTGCGGGTACCGCCGAAGAAGTCGTAGCCCCACACCTCCTGCAGCAACTGCGCCCGGGTGAACACTCGGCCGGCATGCTGCGCGAGGTACTTCAGCAGCTCGAATTCCTTGTAGGTCAGGTCAAGTGGGCGACCCCGCAACCGTGCCGTGTAAGTGCCCTCGTCGATGATCAGTTCGCCCAGGCTGACCTTGCCCACGCTCTCCTGGTTAGCCTGCCCGCCGCGGCGGCCGACCAGGAGTCGAAGCCTGGCGTCGATCTCAGCGGGACCGGTGCCCGGCAGCAGGATTTCGTCGATACCCCAGTCGGTGTTCACCGCAACCAGGCCGCCCTCGTTGACTACCGCGATCACCGGAACCGAGGCCCCGGTGGAACCCAGCAGCCGGCATAGCCCTCGCGCGGCAGCCAGATCGGTGCGGGCGTCAACCAGCGCGATATCGGCCGATCCCGCCTCCAGCAGCGACGACACCTCGGTGGGTGCGCAGCGCACATTGTGCGGCAACAGCGCCAACGAGGGCAGCACCGAATCAGGATTCGGGTCGGCAGTCAGCAGTAGCAGGTCCAACGGAGTCTCCTGGTTTCGGTGCCACTCTAACCTGCGACCTGCTGTTACACCGATTCGGACGGTGTGGACGGCGGTAGGCGAGAATGTGCGGGTGCGCAAGGTGCTGACTGTCGCGGGGGCCTCGGTGCTCGCGGTCGTGTTGGCCGCAGCCGGCGCGGACACCGGCGCCGCGATCTATGCGGAGTACCAGCTGTCCCGCAATCTTCGAAGCGCCACCGGCCTGCCGTTCGATCCGTGGGTGGCGATTCTGGGTTTCCCGTTCATTCCTCAGGCCGCCGAGCGCAACTACCGCGAGCTGGAGATCAAAGCCGGCAGCGTCGATCATCCGGTGGTGGGGAAAGTCACACTTGAGGCGACGATGCACGATATCGACCTTCGGCAGACATCCTGGCTGATACGACCGAGCGCGGATCTCCCGGTGGGCAAGCTCGAGAGCCGGATCATCATCGACTCCCGCCACCTGGGTGCGTACATCGGGATCAAGGACCTCAGAGTTGAGGCGCCCGCGGAAGACACCAACGACTCGACCGGCGGCACAACCGAATCCGGAATCTCCGGCAGTAAAGGCCTGGTATTCACCGGGACCCCGGCCAAGGCCGGGTTCGACAAGCTGGTCAGCGTCACCGTCGATCTGTCCATCGCAGGCCCCGGCCAGACCACCCTTGTCTTCACCCCCACCGGTGTGGTGACCGGGCCGAATACCGCCGACCAGCCGGTGCCTGCGGACAAGCGGACCGCCGTTCTGGGTGCCTTCGCCGGCACCCTGCCGGGACAGAAACTGCCATTCGGAATACCTCCGACGGCCGAGGGTGCACGCGGATCGGACATCATCATCGAAGGCATCACCGAGGAAATAACGGTCCGGCTTGGGGGTTTTAAACAGACATGAGCGGTTTCACGCAGACATTGAGTGGTGTCACACAGACATGAGTGCTGCCGTCACGGCCGGGGCGGCCATCGCCGCCGCACTGGGACTTGCCGCCGCGGCGGGCCTACTGCACAACCGGCGTTCCGGCATGTTGCGCGAGACCCCGGTCGTAGCCGATGTCGACACCGCCGGCCTGGGACTTTCACCCACCGCGCCGACCCTCGTGCACTTCACCGCGGTGTGGTGCGGCCCTTGCGCCGCGGTGCGCCGCGTGATCGACCAGGTCTGCGCCGACCTGCCGGGGGTTGCCCACGTCGAGATTGACATGGATGCCCATCCGGACGCCGCCCGCGCACTCTCGGTGCTGTCGTTGCCGACCACGTTCATCTTCGACGCCGAGGGTCGGCAGCGATACCGGTCAGCCGGCGTTCCCAAACACGCTGATCTCGAAGCGGCCCTGCGACCCCTGTTGACCTGAGCACCCCGTCATTGAGTACTATCACTACCGTGTCAACCCGCTTTGAGCTCATGCTCACGAAACGCCGCGCAGTAGATCTGTGCCGCACCGCGGGTTGTTGCTGTTGTTGCTGTAGCTGCTGAGTAGCCGCGTCAAGTTCTCGCGTTCGTCGCGCCTCTCCGGCAGAAACCCGGCGGTTTGCCAGTTCAACCCCGACCCAGCAACAGGAGCCTCAACCATGTCGATCACCACCTCGCAGCGCGACACAACCAGTCGCGCCACCGCCGATCAGGTGGACGTACGCGGACCCCGGTTCGCCGCCTGGGTCACCACCGCCGTCCTGCTGCTGGCGCTCGTGGTCTCAGCGCTCAGCACCACCGCCGCCGCCGCCATCCTGGCCGCACAGGCCGGCGTTTTCGCCGCTGGCGCGATCGGCGGCCCCCGGCGGCACCCCTACGGACGGATCTTCGCTACTGCGGTGGCGCCGCGACTGGGTCCGGTCACCGAGCGGGAACCGGTTGCGCCGCTGAAGTTCGCCCAACTCGTCGGTCTGGCATTCGCGGTCGCCGGCATCGCCGGGTTCGCATTCGACGTCCCATTGCTCGGTGTGACCGCGACGGCTTTCGCCCTTGCCGCGGCCTTCCTGAACGCGGCCTTCGGTATCTGCCTGGGCTGCATGCTCTATCCGTTGGCCGTTCGTCTGCGCCACACCCCGGCCGCCTGATCGATATCGAAAGGAACCCCTGCATGGCTCGCTCCGACGTGCTGGTCTCCACCGACTGGGCCGAGAATAATCTCAACACCCCCCATGTCGTCTTCGTCGAGGTCGACGAGGACACCAGCGCCTACGAAACCGGTCATATCACCGGCGCTGTTCGCCTGGATTGGAAGACCGACCTCCAGGACCCGGTGAAGCGCGATTTCGTTGACGCCCAACAGTTTTCGAAACTACTCAGCGAACGCGGCATCGCCAACAACGACACCGTCATCCTCTACGGCGGGAACAACAACTGGTTCGCCGCGTACGCGTACTGGTACTTCACACTGTATGGCCACGGTGACGTCAAGTTGCTTGACGGCGGCCGCAAGAAGTGGGAACTCGATGGACGCGCACTGTCCACCGACGCCGTCACACGGCCGGCAACCAGCTACACCGCCTCCCCTCCTGATACCAGCATCCGCGCGTTCCGCGATGAGGTGATCGCCGCGATCGGCACCAAGAATCTCGTCGACGTCCGCTCGCCGGATGAGTTCTCCGGCAAGATCCTGGCGCCCGCGCACCTGCCGCAGGAGCAGAGCCAACGGCCCGGCCACATCCCCGGCGCCATCAACGTTCCGTGGAGCAAGGCCGCCAACGAGGACGGCACCTTCAAGTCCGACGAGCAACTGGCGGCGCTGTACGCGGCGGCCGGCCTCGACGGCGACAGGGAGACCATCGCGTACTGCCGCATCGGTGAGCGTTCCTCGCACACCTGGTTCGTGCTGCAGGAGTTACTGGGGCATCGCAACGTGAAGAACTACGACGGCAGTTGGACCGAATACGGCTCCCTGGTGGGGGCCCCTATCGAGTTGGGGAGTTGATGATGTGCGCTGCACCTAAACAAGGACAGGCCCTGCCTGCAGGTGTCGATCTGGAGAAGGAAACGGTGATCACCGGCCGGGTCGTCGACGGCTCGGGCCAGACCGTCGGCGGTGCCTTCGTGCGCCTGCTCGACGCCTCGCAGGAGTTCACCGCCGAGGTGGTCGCGTCGGCCACAGGTGACTTCCGGTTCTTCGCGGCACCGGGAACCTGGACGGTTCGTGCGCTGTCGCGGGTGGGCAACGGGGACAGCACCGTGGCACCGTCCGGCGCGGGTATCCACGAAGTCGACGTCAAAGTCGCCTGAGGTCGCGCGCGCGACTCACGAAGCAACGATAGACTCTGCGCCGTGGTGCTCTTCTTCGAGATTCTGCTGGTTATCGCGTCGGTCGTCATCACCTGGTTCGCGCTCTACGCGGTGTACCGACTTATCACCGACGAGTCGTGAGCGAGGGAGACATCGCGGGCAGCGCTGATCGCGCTGTCGCCGCCGCTGCCGAACGCGCCAAGCAGACCGCCGGCCGCAATATCCCGGTCTTCGACGACCTGCCGATCGCCGATACCGCGAACCTGCGCCTGGGAGCCGATCTGCACGACGCCCTGCTGGCGTTGCTCCCCCTCGTCGGCGTGTGGCGGGGAGAAGGCAAGGGCCACAGCGCACACGGCGACTACCGGTTCGGCCAGCAGATCATCGTCTCCCACGACGGCGGCGACTTCCTCAACTGGGAGGCCCGATCCTGGCGCCTCGACGAGGCCGGCGAGTACCACAGCCCCCATCTGCGCGAAACCGGGTTCTGGCGGTTCGTCGACGACCCGCACGACCCCGCCGAGTCGCAGGCAATCGAATTACTACTGGCCCACTCCGCCGGATACGTCGAACTGTTCTACGGCCACCCGCACAGCCAGTCGTCCTGGGAACTGGTGACCGACGCACTCGCCCGCAGCCGGTCCGGCGTGCTGGTCGGCGGCGCCAAACGGTTGTACGGCATCGTCGACGGCGGCGACCTCGCCTACGTCGAGGAACGGGTCGATGCCGACGGCGGGCTGGTTCCGCACCTGTCGGCCCGGCTGACGAGACACGTCGGGTGATGCGCACCCGGTTCCTGGCATTGGTCGGTTCAGTGCTGCTGATCGCGGGATGCTCGTCGAGGGCGGCCGAGCCGAGCGCCCCCGAGTCGCCGCCGTCGTCGTCGCAGTCGGCGCACGGAACCCTCGCCGACTGTCTGCACGCTCATGGAGTTCCTGAAAGTGCGGGGCCCGCAGCGGTTCTCGGCCCGCCGGCCGGGGTGGACCAGGCGGTCTGGGATCAGGCGATGACAGCGTGCGCGCAGATGGCCCCGGGGCCGGCTGGCTAGCGGATCACTCGCGGCCAGCGCCGGTGACCCGGCGTAGGAATTGCTGGGTTCGCTCCTGCTGAGGATCCGACAGCACCTGCTCTGCGGTGCCCGATTCGGCGATGCGCCCACCGTCGAGAAAACACACCGTGTGCGCGACCTGGCGAGCGAAGCCCATCTCGTGGGTGGCCATCACGATGGTGCGACCCGATTCCGCGAGTTCGCCGACGAGATCGAGCACCTCACCGACGAGTTCGGGATCGAGCGCACTGGTGATCTCGTCGAGCAGCAGTAGTCGCGGGTCATACGCCAGTGCACGAGCGATGGCCACCCGCTGCTGCTGTCCTCCGGACAGTTTGTCCGGGTAGGCGTCGGCCTTCTCCGACAGACCGACCCTGTCCAACAATTCGCGACCCCGTTGTTCGGCTTCGGCGCGAGTATGGCGGTGTACGACGCGAGGGGCGAGCGTCACGTTGGCCAGCACGTTCATATGCGGAAAAAGGTTGAACGACTGGAACACCATGCCCATCGAGCGCCGCGCGGCGTCGGCGTCGCCGCGGGGGTCACTGATATCGGAACCGTCGAGAAATATCTGTCCGTCATCGATATCCTCGAGCAGGTCCACACAGCGCAATAGCGTCGATTTACCCGAGCCCGAGGCCCCAATGAGCACGACGACCTGATGCTCGAAGACATCGAGGTCGACCCCGTCGAGCACTCGGCGCTCGCCGTAGCTCTTCACCAGACCCCGGATCGACAACACCGGTGCAGTGTTCACAGCGCGCCCTGGCGGGTGGCGGCACGGCGCGATGCACAGTCGGCGAGCCGTGCCGAAGGCACGGCCAATGCCACGAACAGCAATCCAGCCACCACATACGGGGTGAAGTTGTACGTGCCCGCCACCTGAATCTGGGCAGCCCGCACCGCATCGACGGCACCGAGCACCGAGATGAGGCCGCAATCCTTCTGCAGGGCAACGAAATCGTTGAGCAGAGCCGGGGTGACGCGCCGCGCCGCTTGCGGCAGCACAACCAGTTGCATCGTTCGGCGGTAGTTCAGTCCCAGTGATGTGGCGGCAGCGAGTTGTGATGGGTGCACCGACTCGATCCCGGCTCGGAACACCTCAGCGACATAGGCCGAATACACCAGAACCAGCGCGAGACCACCGAGCATGACCGGGTTGTTCGGGATTCCGGCCAACCGAAGTCCGGGTAATCCGAACCCGACGAGATACAGACAGATGATCAGGGGCAAACCCCGGAACAGGTCAACGTAACCGGTGGCCAGCGCACGCACCGGGAACCAGACCGGTCCCCGCAACGTCCGCACGGACGCCAGCGTCAACCCGACGATGAGGATCAGGATTTGGCACACGATCAGGACCCTGATGTTGAGCCACAATCCTTCGAGGATCGCCGGCAGGCTGTCCCAGCCGATCCGCAGATTGAAAAACGAGTCGCGGACCCGGGGCCAGCCCGGCGATGACGTGGCCGCGGTCAGGACGACGGCCGCGAACACCGCCGTGGAGACCAGCGCGATCAGCGTTGAACGCCGTGCGCGCGCCTCCCGGTAGGCGAGGCGTTCAACAGCCAGCGCCGTCACTTCAGGACCGGTGCGCGCCCGGCCTCGGCCAGCCATTGCTGTTGCAGCTTGGCCAGGGTGCCATTGGCGCGGAGGGCATCGACCGCGCCGGTCACGCACGCGGTGAGCTTGCTGTCCTTATCCAAGACGATGCCGAACTGCTCGGGTGTGTCACTGCCACTGGGTAATTGGCCGACGATCTGGCCGTCGGTGAGCTCCGCTTGCACCTGGAATGCGGTCGGCAGATCGAGTACCAGAGCGTCGACCTGCCCGCTGTTCAGTGCTGCCTTGGCATCGTCGTTGTTGTTGTACACCGCAACTTGCTGGCTGGAGCCCAGCGCCTTGGCCGCGGTGTAACTGGTGGTGCCGACCTGCGCGCCGAGTCGCAGCCCGCGCAATCCGTCGAGTGTGGTGACCGTCGCCGCGGGTGACGATTTCAGCGTCACGACCGCCTGGGTGACGTCGTAGTAGGGCGAGGAGAAGTCGACGGCCTTCCGGCGTTCCTCGGTGATGGAGAATTCGTTGAGATTGGCGTCGAAGGTCTTGGGGCCCGGCGCGATCGCAGCATTGAACGGCACCCGGACCCACGCGACGTCTGCGGGTTGATAGCCGAGTTCATCCGCGACGGCATAGGCCACCGCTGCCTCGAAGCCCTTGCCATCCGAGGGATTGTCGTCGGCGAACCACGGCGGGTATGCCGGCTGATCGGTGCCGAAGGTCAGCACTTGCGCCTTTAATGTCGCCAGCGAGGATTTGTCACAGGTGTCGCCACCTGCCGTGGGGCTACCGGGCGAAGCGGACTTCTCCTGCGCGGGGGCGCAGGCGGCCAGCGATAGCAGGGACATAGCCGAGACGATGATCAAGAACAACCCTTTGCGCATGGCCGCATCATCGCGCAGGTAGGTCTGATTCGCCAGCAATGGGCTCAAGCTGGGATAAACGGCGTGCAGACATGAAGCGGCCCCCGAGCCTTGGTATCCAGGTTGGACGGACCGGGGGCTCGGGGGCCGGGTAGCTGCCTGGAATTCGCCAGCGCGCGCAGAGCGCGGGAGATTTCCGGCACTTGGTGCTGCTAGCGGGCAGCCACCTCACATGTCCACGAAGAACTACTCAAAATCCGGACCACCTCCTTTCTTGTGTACCGACGACCGTACCCGTGCGATACCAGGAGTGCCAAGGATTATTTTCCCGGTCAGCGGTGCAGGACTACCGCGGCCTCGACAAGGTCGGCCACCTCGGTGGCCAGCGCCGCCGGCGGCAGCGCGCGGCCGTCCAAGGTGTGTACCCGGGCGGCCAGGGTGATGCTTGAGACCAGCCAAACCCCTTGCGCCGCATGCAGATCGGCGGGCCGCAACGCCTGATAATCGCAGTCGTACCCGCGCGTGCGGGCGATCTCGAACAGCGCCTGCTGGGTGGTGCCGCGCAGGATCGGGTACCACGGCGGCGGGGTGAGCAGACAGGGCCGCCCGTCGGCGCCGGCCATGGCGATCACCACCGTCGAACGCGGACCTTCCAGGATGAGACCATCGGAGCTGACAAAGATCACCTCGTCAGCGCCGCGGCCGGCCGCGTGCCGTAATGCAGCCATGTTCACCGCATACGACAGGGTCTTGGCGCCGGCCAGTAGCCACGGCATCGCATCCACCCCGGCGGCCGGAAGTCCGCGCTCCAGCAGCAGCGCCGACACCCCGTCGCGACGGGCCTGCGCCGCGCGGGATGCCACCGGGTTGATCATCAGGTAGGCGGTCGGATCCGAACCGACCTCCCGACCGCGGCTGTACACCAGTCGCAGCGCACCGTCGGCGGCTGTCTGCGATGCCCAGTGACCCACGGCGATATCGATGGCACGGCGCCATGCGGCCAGATCAGGCTCCGGAAGTCCCAGCATCGCCGCCGAGGAGGTCAGCCGGCGCAGGTGCGCCTCCACCAGACAGGCTGCACCACCGCGCACCAACAGGGTCTCGAAAATGCCGTCGCCGCGCACCGCGGCCAGATCGTCGGCGAACAGCAGTGGCTGAGCCGGATCGCGGATCTCGCCGACGCCGGTGACAAGTACCGAAGGCTGGCCGGACATGGGACACGAGCCTAGTGGCTGCCCGTAGGGTTTAGGTGTGTCCGCCGTTCCCGCACCAGCACACTCCCCCGACGTCGGGGCGGTCTGGCACTTCGGTGATCCACTCGGGGAACAACGCGCCGCCCAGCAGTCCGCGATCGTGGTGGACAGATCGCACCGGTCGGTGATCACCCTCACCGGTGGCGACCGGCGCAGTTGGCTGCATTCGATCTGCACACAGCACGTCGCCGACCTGGGCGATGGTGCGTGCACCGAGAACCTCAGCCTGGACGGCCAGGGTCGGGTGGAGGATCAGTGGCAGCAGACCGAACTGGCCGAGGTCACCTACCTGGATACCGAGCCGTGGCGGGGCGAACCACTGCTGGCCTATCTCAAGAAAATGGTCTTCTGGTCCGACGTCCAACCCGCCGCCGCCGATCTGGCGGTGCTGTCGCTGATTGGACCGCACCTGGCTGATGCCGCCGTGCTTGGGGCACTGGGCGTCGACGCCCTGCCGGCGGAGTCGGCTGCGGTCGGACTGCCGGACGGCGGGTTCCTGCGCCGGATGCCGAGCGGAGCCGGTGAGGTCCACCTTGACCTGGTGGTGCCGCGGTCCGATGTGGCGGCGTGGCTGGACTCGCTCGAAGCCGCCGGGGTTCGCCGCGCGGGCGTGTGGGCCTACGAGGCGCACCGGGTGGCGGCCCGGCTGCCACGACTCGGGGTGGATACCGACGATCGCACGATCCCGCATGAAGTCGGCTGGATCGGCCCGCCCGGGCAGGGCGCGGTGCATCTGGACAAGGGCTGCTACCGCGGGCAGGAAACGGTGGCGCGGGTGCACAACCTGGGCCGGCCGCCCCGGATGCTGGTGCTGCTGCACCTCGATGGCTCCGGGGACCGTCCGGCCGCCGGTGACCCACTGCTGGCAGACGGACGAGTTGTCGGGCGGCTGGGAACCGTCGTCGACCATGTGGACCTCGGTCCGATCGCGCTGGCACTGGTGAAACGCGGCATCCCGGCCGGTACCCCGCTGATCACCGGTGGGGAGCATCCGGTGGCGGCCGAGATCGACCCCGACTCGGTGCCGGCGGCCGACGCGGCCGGGGCAGGCCGTATCGCAGTCGAACGCCTGCGCGGCAGCGGCCGGTGAGATTCGCCGCTCGGCGAACGGCCCTGCCCGCACTTCGGTTCCCGGCACGGTAAAGTGACCACAGGACACATACACAACTGATCGGAACCGCCTGATATTCAGGCCGCTCCGTTATTGCGCGAGGGGGTTCCCCCATGGGCCGCGGCCGGGCTAAGGCAAAGCAGACCAAGGTTGCCAGAGAGCTGAAATACAGCTCTCCGCAAACCAATTTCGAGCGGCTTCAGCAGGAGCTGACCGGCTCGGAAGAGGGCGATCCGCGCCCTGCGGTCAATGGCTCGGACGACGCCTGGGACGGCGAGGACCGCTGACGTCACGCGTCTAGAACCGCGGGTGCTGTCCCACCAGTGTGGTTCGGGGGCCGTCCTTGCCCTTCGTGACAGCACCCAGCGTCCAGCAGTTCAGATGCCGGGCGGTCAGAATCGCCAGTGCGCGGTCGACATCCTCCGGGGCGACGACCGCGACCATTCCGACGCCCATGTTGAAAGTCTTCTCCATCTCGGCCCGCTCGACCCGGCCGCGCTGGGCGATCAACCCGAAAATCGGTGCGGGAGTCCAACTTCCACGATCGATCTCAGCGACAAGGCCGTTCGGGATGACCCGTTCGAGGTTGCCGGCCAAACCGCCACCGGTGACGTGGCAGAAGGTGTGGACCTGGGTTTCCGCCGCCAGGGCCAGGCAGTCCTTGGCGTAAATCCGGGTGGGTTCGAGTAACTCCTCGCCCAGCGTGCGTCCGAACTCCTCGACGTGTCCGGCCAGGTTCATCCGATCGATCTCCAGCAGCACCTTGCGGGCCAGTGAGTATCCGTTGGAATGCAGGCCGGAGGAGCCCATCGCGATCAGGACGTCGCCGGGCCGAACGCGGTCAGGACCTAAAACGTCGTCGGCCTCGACGACGCCGACTCCGGTGGCCGAGATGTCGTAGTGGTCGGGATCCATCAGACCCGGATGCTCGGCCGTCTCGCCACCCAGTAGCGCACAACCGGCGATCACACAGCCGTTGGCGATACCGGAGACGATCTCGCTGACCCGCTCCGGGACGGTTCGCCCGACGGCGATGTAGTCCTGCAGGAACAGCGGTTCGGCTCCGCACACCACCAGGTCGTCGACCACCATCGCAACCAGGTCCAGGCCCACGGTGTCGTGCTTGTCCATGGCCTGGGCCACCGCAAGTTTGGTGCCCACCCCATCGGTGGAGGCGGCCAGAACCGGCTCTCGGTAGCCTCCCCGAAGCGCGAACAGTCCAGCGAAGCCGCCTAGTCCGCCACGCACCTCGGGGCGGGTGGCTTTCCTGGCCAGCGGTTTAAACAACTCGACCGCTCGGTCACCGGCTTCGATATCGACACCGGCCGCGGCATAGGAGATCCGGCCGTCTTCCTTGCTCATCGGCGCTAAGGCTACCGGCAGCCACCCGACACCGGTCAACCGACGTAGCGGGTCAGCCAGTCACCCAGCGGCGCCGCGGCCCGCAGCGTGGTGACCACACGCTCTTTGGCCTTTGCCGTGCCGAGCCAGGCGCCCACCGGCCAGGTTTTCATCATTGCGATTCCCTTGTGCCGCAACAGGTCGATGCGGGGATGGTCCTTCGGCACTCCGCGCGGCGCAGTCTTGAGGACCTCATGGGCCATGGTCTCGTAGCCGGCCTTGTGCAGGACGGCAACGATCGCGACGAGTTCGTTGCCGGACTTCTCCCGCGTCACCGCGGTTCGGTAGCGCTGCAATGCAGCCGAGTCAGGCAGGTAAAGCCCGGCGCCCGTGGACAACCCGTCAGCGGAGAACGAGATATAGCCGGCGCCCAGCATCGCCGCACAGTTAGTCTTGTACGGCGTCTTGTCAGCGCTGAAGCGGACGTCGCGGTAGGGCCGGAACAACTTTCCCGCGCCGAACTCGCCGGCCAACTCGGCCAGCAACTGCTCCATCGGACCACGGACGTCCCGCTCATAGATGGCCTTGTGTTCCTGCCAGTACACCTTCGAATTGTCGGCCTGCAGACCCTCGTAAAATTCGACACCCTCGACGGGCCACCCGGTAAACGCCATGGTGCATTGTCTCTGACGCCGCACTTCCTGACGGAGCGATGACGGCTATGGCACTCCCGCGCACAATCGGGGCAGCAGTATGTTGAATGTCAGCAGTGCGACGATCGGAGGCGCGGGTGGCGGCGGAACAGCTGAGGTGCCTGGTGACCGGTGCCACCGGTTACATCGGGGGACGCCTGGTGCCACGCCTGTTGGAAAGCGGTTTCGCGGTGCGGGCGCTGGCCCGAACACCCGACAAACTCAGCAGTGTCCCGTGGCGCGATCGCATCGAGGTCGCCCGTGGCGACCTCAACGACCCGGCCTCGCTCGAGGCGGCCTTCGACGACGTCGACGTCGTGTACTACCTCGTTCATTCGATGGGATTCTCCAAGGACTTCGCAACTGAGGAGCGTCGCGCGGCCGAGAACGTCGTCAACGCCGCCCGCAAGGCCGGGGTGCGCCGAATCATCTATCTCAGCGGCCTGCACCCCGCGGGCATGGAACTGTCCAAGCATCTGCGGTCGCGGACCACCGTAGGCGAGATCTTGATCGCCTCGGGCATCGAGACCATCGTGCTGCAGGCCGGTGTTGTCGTCGGATCCGGCTCAGCGTCCTTCGAGATGGTCCGCCACCTCACCGACCGACTGCCGGTGATGACCACACCCAAGTGGGTGCACAACAAGATCCAGCCGATCGCGATCCGCGATGTGCTCTACTACCTGGTCGCCGCGGCCGACTGCCCGGTTCCGAAGTCCCGGGAATGGGACATCGGCGGACCCGACGTACTCGAGTACGGCGACATGATGCAGATTTACGCCGAGGTCGCCGGGTTACGGCCGCGTCGCATCCTGGTGCTTCCGGTGCTCACCCCGCGCATCGCCTCGCTGTGGGTCGGGCTGGTGACCCCGATTCCCACCGGGCTGGCCCGACCGCTGGTGGAGTCACTGCATTGCGACGCGGTGATGGACAACCACGACATCGACAGCATCATCCCGGCGCCCGCCGCAGGTCTGACGTCCTACAAGCGCTCGGTGTCACTGGCGCTGGCACGGATCGCCCGCGGCGAGGTTGAGACCACCTGGGACACCGGTACCGCCGCGCACCTGCCGACCGACCCGGAGTGGGCCGGGGAGGTGGTCTTCACCGACACTCGTGCTCGGCACACCTCGGCAAGCCCCGAACAACTCTGGAGAGCCGTCGAGCGCAGCGTGCCCCGACAGTGGCGGATCGAGGAACGTGAACCCGGACGGGTTCTCAAGTTGTGCGCCCAACGACGCGGGCCTGGTGACCGCTGGCTCGAGATGCGGGTCACCGCGGAGGGCAGTGGGAGCCGCTACGAACAGCAGGCGATCTTCTACCCGCGCGGACTGCTGGGCCGGTTTTACTGGTTCGCCGCGCGGCCTCTGCAGGCAATGGCACTGGATCGCCGGGTGCGGCGGATCACCTCGTCGGTGGGCTAGATCCGACTCAGGGCCGACTCAGCGCCGAGGCATTGTCGTTGTCGGCCTGCACGGCGGCCAGCATGTTCTCCACGACGTTCTTGCCCAGGGCGTTCGCGCTGGGCAGTGGGATCGGGTAATTGCCGTCAAAACAGGCGCAGCACAACCGGCTGGCCGGTTGCTCGGTTGCTGTGATCATGGCCTGCTGGGAGATGTAGACCAGACTGTCGGCGCCGATGGCCTGACGGACGGCCTCCAGCATCTCGCCGTCGTCGGTCTGGGTGCCCGGCGCATTGGCGATCAATTCGGCGGGGGTGGCGAAGTCGATACCGTAAAAGCACGGCCACTTCACCGGCGGCGAAGCAATCCGCACATGGATTTCAACCGCGCCGGCCTCCCGCAGCATCCGGATCAGGGCACGCTGGGTATTACCTCGCACGATCGAATCATCAACAACGACAAGACGTTTGCCGCGGATGACCTCTTTGAGCGGGTTGAGCTTCAGCCGGATACCCAGCTGGCGGATGGTCTGCGACGGCTGAATGAAGGTGCGGCCCACATAGGCGTTCTTCATCAGGCCCTGCCCGAACGGGATGCCCGACTCCTGGGCGTAGCCCACGGCCGCGGGTGTGCCGGACTCCGGCACACCGATGACCAGATCGGCCTCGACCGGCTTCTCCCGGGCCAGTCGCCGACCGATGTCGACGCGGGTGCCGTGCACGGAACGCCCGGCCAGGTTGCTGTCGGGCCGGGCGAGGTAGACGTACTCGAAAACGCATGCCTTCGGCGTCGGGGGTGCGAAGCGGGTCGAGCGGACGCCGTCGGCGTCGATGGCCAGCAACTCCCCCGGCTCGATGTCACGCACGAAGGAGGCGCCGACGATGTCGAGTGCCGCGGTCTCCGAGGCGACCACCCAGCCGCGGTCCAGCCTGCCCAGCGACAGCGGCCGCACCCCGTACGGGTCGCGCGCGGCGTAGAGGGTGGTCTCGTCCATGAATACCAAACAGAACGCACCC
>Ga0209500_10000443_pt1 | contig 35757 bp, 33 predicted proteins | sample S_140212_EF_Meta_FD_187323 | JGI IMG/M metagenome (GOLD analysis project Ga0209500, IMG submission 187323) | Freshwater microbial communities from Lake Simoncouche, Canada to study carbon cycling - S_140212_EF_MetaG (SPAdes) (version 2) | ecosystem: Environmental > Aquatic > Freshwater > Lake ...
AGGCGGGCAGCCGTCAGGAGATTGGGGAGATGCCTAAGAAAACGCATGTGGGCTTGCCGAAAGGATGTTCCCGCCCGAGAGTACGCCGCAACAGGAAAACGATGTCCCGCCTCCAACGCATCGCCGTCTACCCCGGCACCTTTGACCCGATCACACTGGGCCACCTGGACGTCCTCCGTCGTGCCTCGCGCCTCTTTGATAAAGTCATCGTCGCCGTTGCCGCCAGCGACAGCAAAAACCCTTGGTTCGACGTCGAGGAGCGCCTCAGCATGGCCCGCCAGGCCTGTAAGGGTATCCGTAACGTCAAGGTGCTCGAACTCGACGGCCTGACGGTCGAATTCGCCCACAAACACAAGGCGGCCGCCATCATCCGCGGCCTCCGTAAATTCAGCGATTTCGAGTTCGAATTCGACCTCGCCCACGCCAACCGCCTGATGGCCCCCGAGATTGAAACCGTCATCCTGATGCCCAGTCAGGACCAGTTCGTGACCTCCTCCAGTTTCGTGAAGGACATCGCCCGCCATAAGCTCTCTCAGGCCGCGGCCTTCGTCCCCCGGTGCGTCCTGCCCCTTCTGCGCAAAAGGTTAGCCGAAAAGGCCTGAAAAGGCCTGCCTTCCGCTGTTGACCGTGGGGGGTAGTTCTATTTGCTCGGCCATTCCCCCCGCTGCGTCCGCAGACCTGGGGCCTCCCTCCCTTTTATACCTACCATGGACATCAAAATCCAAGAAACTAACCCGACCCGCCGCTCCGTCACCGTGACGGTCCCTGCCGCGGCCGTCGCCGCCGCCGAAAAGGAAGTCGTTAAAGGCTTCTCTCGCGAAGCCGCGCTCCCTGGCTTCCGTCCTGGCAAGGCCCCCGAGGCCGTCGTGCGCCAGAAGTACAGCAAGCAGATCGCCGACGAAGTCAGCCAGCGCCTTCTTTCCCAGGGCTACGAACGCATCCAGCAGGAAAAGTCCTTCACGGTCTACACCGTGGCCGACGTCCAGCGCGAGGCCGACGCCGGCCCTGACGCGATCTTCCGCTACGAAGTCGACGTCGTGCCTGAGTTCAAGACCCCCGACTGGAAGTCCGTCAAGGTCCCCGTCGAGACCATCACCGTCACCGACACCGACATCGACGAGCATCTGAAGAAGATCCTCGAACAGCGCGCCCGCTATGAGAAGACCGAAGAGGCCGCCATCAAGGGCGACTACGTCCGCGTGGGCTACGTCGGCACCGTCGACGGCAAGCCGGTCAGCGAAATCGACGCCGAGGCTAAGTCCTACGGTAGCGCAGAATCCACCTGGGAAGAAGCCGGTGCCGAAGGCGCCGCCGTCGCCGTGCCCGCCATCGCCCAGGCCGTGATCGGTCTCAAGGCCGGCGCCACCGCCCAGGCTGAATACGTCTTCCCCGCCACGCATGAGCGCGAAGCCCTCCGCGGCAAGAAGGTCGCCTACGCCATCACCGCCAGCGAAGTTCGCCGCAAGGAACTCCCGAAGGTCGACGAAACGTTCTGCAAGTCCGTCGGCGTGAAGGACGAAGCCGACCTCCGTGCTCAGGTCAGCAAGGGTATCGAAGGCTCGAAACAGCAGGCTGCCGAGACCGCCCGCCGCGAAAAGGCCGTCGACGCCCTCCTCGCCGGCCAGGACTTCCCCCTCCCGGAATCCGCTATCCTCTCCGTCGCCCAGGGCCTCTTCTACCAGTACGCCGAGATGCGCCTGCGCAGCGGCACGAAGCCCGAAGAACTCGAGACCCAGCGCGACGACATCCTCGCCGAGGCCAAGAAGGCCGCCGCCCTCCGCGTTCGCGCCCAGTTCGTCCTCTCCCGCATCGCCGAAGAGCTCAAGCTTGAGGTGTCCCGTGAAGAGCTAGGCTCGGCGATCATGCAGGCCGCCCAGGCCAGCCAGACCCAGCCCGAAAAGCTGGTCAAGGACCGCCAGCGCCTCGCCGAGCTCCGCCGCGACGCCCTCCTCAATAAGGCCCTCGATGCCGTCCTCGCGGGCGGAATCGCAGCCTAGGGTTGAGAAATCCCCCCGTCTGGGCACAGTCCCCCTCGTACCACCATGTCCTACATCATTCCTAACGTCGTCGAACGCGACGCCCGTGGCGAACGAGCCTGGGACATCTACAGCCGACTCCTCAAGGACCGCATCATCTTCATCGGCTCACCGATCTACGACGACGTCGCCAACGCGGTGATCGCGCAGCTGCTCTTCCTGCAGATGGAAGACCCGAAGAAGGACATCTCGATCTACATCAACTCCCCCGGCGGCTCGGTCACCGCGGGCATGGCGATCTACGACACGATGAACTTCCTCACGTGCGAGATTAACACCTACTGCATCGGCCTCTCGGCCAGCATGGCCTCGGTACTCCTCGCCGCCGGCACTAAGGGTAAGCGCCACGCCCTCCCGAACTGCCGCGTGATGATCCACCAGCCCAGCGGTGGCGCGGGCGGCCAGACTTCCGATATCTCCATCGCCGCGAAGGAAATCCTCCGCTGGCGCGACACGCTCAACCACGTCCTCGCCAAGCACAGCGGCAAGACCGCCGAAGACCTGATGCGCGACTCGGACCGCGATTTCTACATGACGGCCGAACAGGCGAAGGCCTACGGCCTCGTCGACCACGTCGTGGCGCCTAAGGCGGTCCGCGCCTAAGCGCATGGCCGGGGACCGCGCCGAGAGCTGCTCCTTCTGCGGCAAGCCCGCCGCCCAGGCCGGAAAGCTCATCGCCGGTCCCGCCGGCGTCGGTATCTGCGACGCCTGCGTCACCACCTGCGGTCGCCTCCTTGACCGCGAGAAATCCCGCGACGGTAAACCCACCGCCACCGGCGGTCCCGCGATGCAGGAAGCCCCTGCGAAGCAGCCGCTCGCCCCGATCAAGCTGATCCCGCCGACGAAGCTACGCCTCGAACTCGACGCACACGTCATCGGCCAAGCCCACGCGAAGAAGGTCCTCTCCGTCGCGGTCTTCAATCACTACAAGCGCCTCAACGACCGCCACACGCAGGCCACCGTGGCTCAGGCCGGTGACCTTGCCGACGTCGAACTCGACAAGAGTAACGTGCTGCTGATCGGCCCGACGGGCACCGGCAAGACGCTCCTCGCTCGCTCGCTGGCTCGCATGCTCGACGTTCCATTCGCGATCGCTGACGCCACCACGCTCACGGAAGCCGGCTACGTCGGTGACGACGTGGAGACGGTTATCCTTCGTCTCCTCCAGGCGGCTGACATGGACGTCGAACGCGCGCAGCGCGGCATCGTGTTCATCGATGAGATCGATAAAATCGGCCGCAAATCCGACTCGGCTTCGATCACGCGCGACGTCTCGGGCGAAGGCGTGCAGCAAGCGCTGCTCAAGCTCCTCGAGGGCACGGTCTGCAACGTCCCGCCGGCGGGCGGCCGTAAGCACCCGGAGCAGCAGTGCATCCGCGTCGACACGGCCGACATCCTCTTCATCTGCGGCGGCGCCTTCGCCGGCCTCGATCGCATTATCGCCCGCCGCGGCGGGGCGAAGTCCCTCGGCTTCGTGCCCCCGCAGAACGACAAGCCTTCCCTCTCGGCCGAACAAATCGTCGCCGGCCTCCAGCCCGAAGACCTTTTCTCGTTCGGTATGATTCCGGAATTCGTCGGCCGCCTGCCCGTCATCTCCGTCCTCGAGCCACTCGATCGCGAGGCGCTCATTCGCATCCTGACCGAACCGCGTAACGCCGCGACGAAGCAGTATCGCAAGCTCTTCGCCCTCTCGGGCATGTCCCTCGAGTTCACCCGCGAAGGCCTTGAGGCCGCCGCCGACAAGGCACTCGCCCTCGGCACCGGTGCCCGTGGACTCCGCTCCGTGCTCGAAGGCGTGCTACTCGACACGATGTACGCGCTGCCCGAAGCCACCCCGGGCTCGAAGTTCACGGTAACGGCTGAAGCGATTCGCGGCGAGAAGCCGGTCACGGTCTCGGCGCCGAAGAAGAAGGCTTCCTAATTCCCATGCTCGCCTATCCGGCCATCGATATCCGCGGCGGTCGCTGCGTCCGCCTCAGCCAAGGACGCGATGACGCCCGCACTGACTACTACAAGGACCCGGTCGAACCGGCCATCGCCTTCGCTCAAGCCGGCGCGGCCTGGATTCACGTCGTCGACCTCGACGGCGCGTTCGGCGGCGCCCCGCTGAATCTGCCGACGCTCCAGCGTATCGCCGCGCTCGGGCCGAAGATCCAGTTCGGCGGCGGCATGCGCGATCGCGCCATCGCTGAAGCCGCCTACGCCGCCGGCGCGAGCCGCGTCGTCATCGGCACGCGCGCCGCGACCGATCCCGCTTTCCTCCGCGAGATGGCCAAGGCCCACGGCCCGCGCCTCTCGGTCGGTATCGACGCTAAGGATGGTCTCGTCGCCGTCAAAGGTTGGACGGCCGTCACGGCCCTCAAGGCCACGGAGTTCGCCCAGGAAGCGGGTGAGCTCGGCGTCTCGACGGTGATCTACACCGACATCGCGACCGACGGCATGCTCACGGGCCCGAATTGGAATTCCCTCGAGGCGGTCCTCAAGGTCTGCCCCTGTGGCGTGATCGCTTCTGGCGGCGTTTCCGGCACGGAAGACGTCGTGCGCCTCGCCGCAATGGCCAAGGCTTATCCGAACCTCGTCGGCGCCATCGTCGGGAAAGCGCTCTACGAAGGCCGCTGCAACGTGGCTGCTCTACTCAAGGCCACTGGCGAGCGCTGAGCCTTCTAGAAGCGGCGCCCACCGCCCTTCCGATGCTTGCCAAGGCGGAGCCACCGCCCAACATTTGCCTTCCATGGCCCTGTTTCGCTCGTTCTCCGCGCTGTTCGCGACGCTCCTGTTCGCTGGACCGGCCATCGCCGCCGAACCGCCGCTCACCGTCGAGACCATCGTCGCCAAAGCGCGCGCGGCTCTCGCCGCCGATCCCGCCGCCCTCACGAAGGTGAAAGCGCTCCGCTTCGAATTCTCGGCCTCGGATGACGCCGGCCGGACAATCAATAACTCGACTCTGATTGTCGTCGCCCCAGGTTTCCGCCTTGAGAAGACCGAAGCTCCCACGAGTGGCGCCGAATCAGCCATGGGCATCGGTCGGCTCGAAGGCTGGGTCAGCCGCAAGTCCGACACGCTCGCCACCCGCTCCCTCCGGGCGCTACCGTACGAGAATTTCCGCAAGATGCAGGATATGGCCGTGGACGATCTGGCCTTCTTCACCCCGCCCGCCGCCGCCTGCGGTCGGGCGACCTACCAGGGCGCCTCCGAGGTCGACGGTCGCAAGACGCACGCGGTCGAATACGTCTACGCCAGCGGCTTCCGCATCACCCGGCACTTCGCCGCCGATACGTTTGCACTCGTCGCCTCCGACCAGCTCACGCCCAAAGGCGAACTCCAGCGCCAGAAAGTCGACGGGGTAATTGTCGCCGATGGCATCGCCTTCCCGGCGAAGGAGATAATCTTAGTCGCTGGCAAGAAGTCCGGCACGGTCGCCTATAGCCGCGTGACAATCAACCCCGAGATTCCGGCTGGCCTCTTCGATTTCCCTTCCTTCTGAGCCCATGACCCTCCTCCGCAGTAGCGACAAGGATTTCCGTAGCCAACTCCGTGCCTTCGTGGGCTCGGGTGAAGCCGCCCCGGACGTGCGCGCGACCGTCACCGCCATCATCGCCGACGTCAAGGCCCGCGGCGATATCGCGGTCCTCGATTACACGGCGAAGTTCGACCACGCGAAGCTCACGGTCCGCCAGATCCGCGTGCCGCTCAAGGACCTCGAAAAGGCCGCCGCCGCCTTCGACCCAGCGAAAAAGAAAGCCTTCGACGAAGCTGCGAAGTGCGTCACCGCCTTCCACGCCCGCACCCTGCCGAAAGGCTGGACGGCGAAGAACCCGCACGGCGCGACGGTCGGCGAACGCCACCACGCCATCCGTCGCTGCGGCCTCTATATTCCCGGTGGCCAAGTCCCGCTCGTCTCGACGGTGCTGATGACCGCGCTGCCCGCCAAAGTCGCCGGCGTCCCAGAACTCTGCGCCTGCACTCCACCCGGCCCCGATGGGAAGATCAACCCTGACATCCTCGCCGCACTCTATCTCTGCGGCGTCCGCGAGGTCTATGCGATCGGCGGCGTCCAGGCCATCGCCGCGATGGCTCTAGGAACGAGCACGGTCACGCCAGTCGACAAGATCTTCGGCCCCGGCAACACCTTCGTCACCGAAGCGAAACGCCAAGTCTTCGGACTCGTGGGTGTCGACCTGCTCCCCGGCCCGAGCGAAGTGATGATCATCGCCGACCGCACGGCCAAACCTGAATGGGTCGCGGCCGACCTCTGCGCGCAGGCCGAACACGGCAGCGGCAAGGAGAAGCTCTATCTCGTGACGGAGACCGAAGTCTTCGCCGACAAGTGCCTCGCCGCCGCCCGTTCACAGTCCAACTCACTCACCCACGGTGAAAAAATCCGCAAGGCACTGGCCGCCAAAGTGTGCGTCATCCTCGTCCCGAAGATCGAGGACGCCGCCGAAGCCGCTAATCTCGTCGCGCCGGAACACCTCGAACTGATGGTCGCAAAGGGTAAGCTCAAGAAGCTGTCCGCCCAGATCACCACGGCCGGCGCGATCCTCATCGGCAGCCATACGCCCACGGTGCTCGGTGACTTCACCGCCGGCCCGAGCCACACGCTCCCCACCGGCGGCACGGGCCGCTTCTTCAGCGGCCTGCGCGTCGCAGACTTCCTCCGCCGCACGAGCTTGGTGCAGTACGATCCGGCCTCGCTCAAGAAGGCGGCTGGCGTGGTCGACGCGTTCGCCGGCATGGAGCGTCTCGATGCCCACGGCCGCTCGCTGAAGATCCGGCTCTGAGCCGCGCTTACTCGCGCAGCGTCCGCATCACCTCGGCGTGTAACTTCGGCGCCGCGGCAATGATGTTGCCGGCCTTGATGGGATCGCCGCCATCCCAGGACGTCACGACGGCACCGGCGCCGCGCAATACGGGCAGCACGGGCACGAGGTCCCACGGATTCATGATCGGGTCGGCCACGACGTGGGCGCGACCGGCCGCCACGAGGAGGTGACCATACCCGTCACCCCAAGTGCGCACGTGGGCGACGCTGTCGGCTAAGCGGTTCCAGCGGACGTCGCGATGCAAGCGGCGGATATTATCGAGGTCGGTCGAGACGATGACGGCGTCTTTCATCGAAACTTCGGCCACCCGCACGGGCCGGCCGTTGAGCTCGCACGTGCGGTTATCGCCGACAATGCGCTCGCACAAGATCGGCTGGTCAATGACGCCCAGCACGGGCTTACCTTCGTAGCGCAGGCCGATGAGGGTGACGTAAAGCGGCACGCGGGAAAGGAACGACTTGGTACCGTCGATGGGATCGAGCACCCAGCAATACTCAGCGTCGACATTCTCCGGGCCAAACTCCTCGCCGAGGATGCCGTGGTCAGGATACGTCTGCTTGATGGCTGCGCGCATCTGGCGTTCGGCTTCCTTATCGGCGACGGTCACCGGCGTGCCGTCGGACTTGATTTCGACGGCGGTGTCGACGCGCGCATGGGCCGCGACCAAGACCCGTCGGGCGATGTCCGCGAGTTTCTCGGCGAAGGCCTTGAGTTCTTTCTGGCGTGCTTCCGGAAGCATGTCCCAGAGGTAAGCCCGGACCGACCCCGCTCCAAGCGAAAAGCCCCGCACAGGCTTGAATCACGGCCAATTCCGCCGACACTGCGCCCATGAGGCTCACCTCTTGGTTCTTGGCTGGACTTATCTTTGCGGCAACGGCGGTCGCCGCCCAACCGTGTCGCATCGAGGTCGTCGAACAAGGCGACGGGTGGCCGGTGCCGGGCGTGGAACTCCGCACGGTGCACGGCGTCCGCTTCATCTCCGACAACGCCGGGCTGATTGCCTTCGACCTGCCCGAACTGATGGGCCGTGAGACCTGGTTCACGGTCATCGGTCACGGCTACGACGTGAAGGCCGATGGCTTCGGCTACAAAGGCGTCCGCCTCACGCCCATGGCGGGCAAGACGCTCAAGGTCACGGTCGAACGCACGATCCTCGCCCGACGCTTAGGCCGCCTGACCGGCGCCGGCCTCTTCGTCGAATCCCAGAAGCTCGGCGAGCAGTTGGACTGGAAGGAAAGCGGTGTCCTTGGCTCCGATAGCGTGGTGACGGCCGTACTCGGCGGACGGCTCCATTGGTTCTGGGGCGACACGAACCTGGCCCACCACCCGCTCGGCGTCTTCGATGTCGCCGCAGCTTCGACCGAAAAATTCGTACCGCCGGCCAAACCGCCGCTACGGCCGCCCTACGCCTACGTGACCGACCGCCGGCCGCCGCCCGCAGAGTCCCGTCCGCGCGGGGTCGCAAAACTCGCTGGCGACGGCCCGACTTGGGTATGGGGTGCCGTCACGTTGCCCGACGAGAAAGGCGCACCGCATCTGGTCGCCTCCGCAGTGAAGACGAAAGGTGAGATGCACGCGTATCGCTGGGACCTCGTCGAATGGGATCCGCACGAGGAACTTTTCCACGCGCTTGATACGGTCTGGACCGAAGACGCGACCCACCCGAAGGCACCGCCGATGCCCGCCGGCCATGCGGTTCCCTGGACTGATCCGCTCGGCCGTAAATGGATCCTATTCTGCGACCCCTTCCCGATACTCCGCACGCCCGCCACGTATGAAGGCTGGAAGACCCCCGAGAAGTGGAAAGCGCTGCAACCCGCCACCGCCGCCGCGACGCCCACCGGCGAAGCAATCGTCGTGCACAAAGGGCACATCGCCTGGCATCCCTGGAGCCGTAAATGGCTGACAATCTTCACCCAGAAGGGAGGCCGCCCCTCGGCGCTCGGCGAAATCTGGCTGGCGGAATCGACGGAGCCTTTCGGCCCTTGGGGCAATGCCCGCAAGGTGCTCTCGCACGACGACTACACTTTCTATAACCCGGTCCTGCACCCGGAATTCTTTCGCGCCGACTCGCCGGTGATCCACTTCGAAGGCACCTACACGACGACGTTCTCCGGCCACAAGCAGGCGACGCCACGCTGGGATTACAACCAAGTGCTCTACCAGCTCGACCTGTCCAAGCCTCCCTTCGCCACCGGGAAATAAGTCCGGGCCGCTTGACCGACCGCCCCGGGCGAGGAGGATGACGGGGTGAACGATGCCACCGAGAGACTGCTGCGCGCCCGCGTCCGTCCGACGCGTCGCCCAGTCATGCGCCAGCGGTGGGACGATCTCTTCTTCCTGCATTGGGAATACGCGGCGGCGGCCATCCAGGCCCGCCTGCCCGCGGGACTCACGGTTGATACTTTCGAGGGCAAGGCCTACCTCGGCGTCGTGGGCTTCCGCATGAACGCCGTGCGCCCCGCCGGCCTACCCGCCCTCCCGTGGCTTTCGTATTTCAACGAACTCAATGTCCGGACCTACGTGCGCGATGCCGCCGGCGAACCGGGCGTATGGTTCTTCTCGCTCGATTGCGACCGCGCCCCGGCCGTCGTGATCGCGCGCGCTTTCTTTGGACTGCCCTACGAACACGCGACGATGTCCTTCGGCCCGGGCCTCGCGCAGTCCTGTCGCCGCCGTGGCGAAGCGGAGACGGCGCGTTACGCTTGGTCGGCGGCTTCGTCACCGCAGGTCGCCCTGCCTGGCTCGCTCGGCTTCCACCTGGCTGAGCGCTACAGTTTCTTCTCGGTACGCCGCGGACGGCTCGTCCGCGGACAGGTGCATCACGCCCCCTATCAACTGAGCGAAGCTGTCGCGACGGCCTGGAGCGACCTGCCGCTGTGCTGGGACGGCTTCGACGTCGGCGGCCGCTCCCCTGACCTTGCCCACGGTTGCCAAGGCGTGGCGATCGAGGCTTTCTCCCTGGTGACCGCCCATGCGTAAGAAGCTCACCGACTATCGCCATGCCGTCTGGGATTGGAATGGCACGCTGCTCGATGACACCTGGCTGTGCTGCGACTCGCTGAATCGCCTCCTTAAGGAAGACGGCCACCCGCTCGTCGACCCAGTCCGCTACCGCCAGATCTTCCAATTTCCTGTCATCAAGGTCTACCAAGCGATTGGCTTCACGCCCGACGAGGCTTCCTTCCGCGCGATGTCGGTCCGCTTCATGGCCGCTTACGAAGAGCGCAAGGCCGAGTGCCGCCTGCACCCACACGCGGAGTCGCTGCTCACCGGACTCACCGCCGCCGGCCTGACGCACTCGGTACTCTCGGCCTACGAACGCAACCTCCTCGCGACGACGCTCACCCAATACGGTTTGGACCGACACTTCATCAAGGCCTGCGGCGGGCATGACATCCACGCCGGCAGCAAGGAGGAACGAGCCCGCGACCATCTGTCCGACCTGGCGCAGCGCCCGGAAAATGTGATCTATTTCGGCGACACCGCCCACGACGCCGAGGCCGCGGCCGCCATGGGCGTCGACTGCGTGCTGACCGCCCATGGCCACCAGCACCGCGAGCGCCTCGAAGGGCTCGGCGTCCGGGTGGTCGATGGGTTTGCGGAACTGCTCGCTGAACTCTAGGCAACAAACCCGCAGGCGAGGGGTCAAACTACTCACAGACCCCGCGTTTTGGTTGCCCTCCCGCGACCCGTCGGGTTCAAATTCACACCCCGTCCACCCCATGGCACCTTTCGCGGCTGTTCACGCCCTCGACCCTGATATCACCGACAGCCCCTGGCTCGTCCTCGCGCTCGCTATCCTCGTCGCCTTCTCGGTCTATCTCATCCTTCGCTCTAAACGTAAATAACATGGCCAACACCCCTCAAAACTCCGACGCCAACGAAGAAATCGACGACGTCAAGAAGGCCAGCGCCGAAGGCTTCGGCTCCAACGAGCAGGTCTTCCCGCCCAGCGCTGCGTTTGTCGCCCAGGCCCGCGTCAAGGGCATGGACGGTTACACCGCCCTCTATAACCGCTCGATCCAAGACCCGGATGGTTTCTGGGCCGATGAAGCGAAGGAGCTGACCTGGTTCCAGCCGTGGACCAAGGTCGTCGACGAATCGAAGAAGCCGTTCTTCCGCTGGTTCGTGGACGGCAAGACCAATGTTGCCTACAACTGCCTCGACGCGCAGGTCGCGAAGGGCCTCGGGGACAAGGTTGCGATCGTCTACGAAGGCGAGCCCACTGCCGACGGTAAAGCCGTCGAGGTCCGACGCATCACCTATCGTCAGCTCCTCGCCGAAGTCAGCCGCTTCGCCAATGTACTCAAAGGCATGGGCCTGCAGCGCGGCGACACGGTCGCGATTTACATGCCGATGGTCCCTGAGCTCGCGATGGCCGTCCTAGCCTGCGCCCGCCTCGGTATCGTCCACTCGGTCGTGTTCGGCGGCTTCTCGGCCGAATCCATCCGCGACCGCGTCAATGACGCGAAGTCGAAGGCGGTCATCACGATGGACGGCGGCTACCGCCGCGGCAAATTCCTCCCGCTCAAGCAGACGGTCGACGAAGGCGTGAAGGATTGCCCGACCTGCGCCCACGTGCTCGTGCTCCAGCGCCACCCGGGTAAGCCCGACGTGGGCTGTGTCATGCAGGCCGGCCGCGATGTCTGGTATCACGAGGCCGCCGCCAAGGTCACCGACCAGTGCGAAGCGGTCCAACAGGAGGCTAATGAGATGCTCTTCCTGCTCTATACTTCCGGCTCCACCGGCAAGCCGAAGGGCATCATGCACAGCGTGGGAGGCTATATGGTCCACGCTTACTCGACGAACAAGTATGTCTTCGACCTCCGTGCCGACGACCTTTTCTGGTGCACGGCCGACGTGGGTTGGGTCACCGGCCACACTTACGTGGTCTACGGTCCGCTGCTCAACGGATCCACGGTGCTGATGTACGAAGGCGCGCCCGACGCTCCTGACTTCGGCCGCTTCTGGAAGATCATCCAAGACCATAAGGTCACGGTCTTCTACACCGCTCCGACCGCGATCCGCGCCTTCATGAAGTGGGGCGACGAGTGGGTGAAGAAGCACGACCTCTCCTCGCTACGCCTCCTTGGCTCCGTCGGCGAACCAATCAATCCGGAAGCCTGGCTCTGGTACCACCGTAACATCGGCGCCGAACGCTGTCCGATCGTTGACACCTGGTGGCAGACCGAGACCGGTGGCCACATGATTACCCCGATGCCTGGCTGCACGCCCACCAAGCCCGGTTCGGCCACGCTGCCTTTCTTCGGCGTCGATGCCGCCGTGCTGGACGAGAACGGCAACGAGACCGACCACGGCATCCTCGCCATCCGCAAGCCTTGGCCCGGCATCACGCAGGGCATCTTCGGCGATGAACAGCGCTACGTGGACACCTATTGGAACCGCTGGGGCGGTAAATATTACTTCCCGGGCGACGGCGCCATCCGCGACAAGGACGGTTATCTCTGGATCACCGGCCGCGTCGACGACGTGGTCAACGTCTCGGGTCACCGCATCGGCACGGCCGAACTGGAAGCGATTTTCATCGAGGATGCGGCAGTCGCCGAGTCCGCGGTCATCGGCGTGAAGCACGACCTCAAGGGCCAGGGCCTCATGGCCTTCGTCATCCTGAAGTCCGCCGCCGCCCAGACGGTCAACGAAGCCGAGCTCGCCAAGAAGCTCAACGGGATGGTCGACGCCAAGATCGGCAAGTTCGCCCGCCCGGAACGCATCGTGTTCGTCCCGGATCTCCCGAAGACCCGCTCAGGAAAAATCATGCGCCGCCTCCTCCGCGATATCTCCGAGGGCCGCGAACTGGGCAACGTCTCCACCCTGGCCGACCCCGCCGTGGTCGAAGCCATCCGCGCGAAGTTCAATACTGCCAAGGCCTGAGGGTAAGTTGAATCCAATCCCTACCTCAGGGTAGGGACATGATTGCCATCACGTCCGTTCGCGGACGGACGTTGTAAGTCGTTCATCTTAACTAAGACCCGTCGACCACCTCCCTTCGGGCTCGAACGGCGGCGATAGCAATCGCCGCCCCACCCGATGCACCGCCCGGAACCTGTACCCGAACCTGAACACCTGAACCTGATACCCGACGGCCGAGACCTGGGACCTGAAAATGAATCCTCCGCAGCATCCCTCCCGGTCTCCCTTCGAGTTCGGCCCGTGCCTTTACTGGTAGGGCGGGCTCTCCGAGCCCGCCGTTGAGCCGAGCGAGATGCGCACCGCCTAAGACGAACGGACGGCTCGGAGAGCCGTCCCTACCAATACAGACGGATGCGATGTCATCACAGCCCTACCCCGCCACCTGCCACGCGGGTCTGCCTCCCGCCACCCGTATCTTAAACATTCAATTCAGCCCTCCATTCTGCCATCCGTCATCTGCCCTCTGTCATCTGTCTCTACCCCTCTCTTGCCTCCCCTCGCCCTTCCCCTATTTCTACCCCATGCGCGCCCTGCTCTTGTTGCTGCTCACGGCCACCCTTTCCGCCGCCGGCTTGAAAGTCGGCGACCCCGCCCCCGCAGCGCGCCCGGAGTCGATGCTCCAAGGCGAGGCGGTGAAAGAATTCAAGAAGGGCGAGATCTACGTCTTCGAATGCTGGGCGAGCTGGTGCGGCCCGTGCGTCGCCGCGATTCCGCACCTCGACGACCTGCACAAGAAGATGGGCAAGAAAGGCGTCGTGATCACCGGCGTCAACGTCTGGGAAGCTGAACGCGATGCGGCCTCCGCCCAACGTGCGAAAGATTTTCTCAAGTCCCAAGGCGACAAGATGTCGTACCGCGTCGCCCTCGGCGGCAAGGCCTTCATCAAGGATTGGCTCGAAGCAGCCGAGGTGAGTGGCATCCCCCACGCGTTCGTCGTCGCCGACGGTAAGATTGCCTGGATGGGCCACCCGATACAGCTCACCCCGGAAATCATTGGCGACCTCCTCACGGGCACGCCCCTCGCCGCCGCCGCACCGATCGCCGACAAGATCCCGCAGCGTCGCCTGAGCAAGCCGGCCGTCCCCGCCTCAAAAGCGTCCGGTGACCCGGAGATGCTCGCCGCGCAAGCGAAGCTCGACGCGCTTTCCGAAGCGATGGGTCGACGCGATTGGGATGCCGCTGAAAAAGCCCTCCCGGCCGCCGCCGGGGTCCTGCCACCGCAGGAAGGCAAGGAACTACGCGAGTCCATCGAGGCGCAGATCGGCCTCGGCCGCGGCGACCCCACGAAACTCTACGCGCAGCTGAAACGCGTCGCCGACGAGGAGTCCGCCGACGCAGAGGCGATGAACGAAATCGCCTGGCGGCTCATCACCATGAAAGCCTTCCAGGGTAAGCTGAACCTCCCGCTCGCCGAGAAATGCGCGGTCCAAGCGGTAAAACTCACGAAAGAGGAACACCCCGACAAACTTGATACGCTGGCCCGCCTCCGCTGGCTCCAGGGCAAAAAGGAAGAAGCCATCCGCTGGCAAATCAAGGCCGTCGATAAGTGCCCCACCCCAGAGATGAAGGCACTCCTTCAGAAGACCCTCGATGCGCTGCTGAAGGGCGTCCTGCCTCCAGCTGACGAAGAAGAGGAAGGCCGCTGAGCGCCGGGAACCGACTACCTGCATCAATCCCATGCCTCTAGGCAGGGACGTGATTGCCATCACGTCCGTTCGCGGACGGACTTACGATATCATCGAACCTAACTAAGACCCGGCAGCTCCCTCCTTCGGCTTCGAAGGGCGGCGATAGCAATCACCGCCCTTCCCAATACAGATCCCGCCACCTACCACCCGAAACCGCTATGTCGTGACGCGGTCCCGACCCTACCCCTTCTTCACGCCATGCTCCCCCGCCGCGACTTCCTGAAACTCTCCGCCCTCGCCTCGCTCGGGGCGCTCACCGGTTGCGCGACCACACCAGCGACGGCCCGCATCCGTCCGATCACGCGCGGACCGAAATTCCACTGGCGCGGCTACTACGACAAGTTCCTGTTCTCGGCCGATGACCGCTTCGTGCTCGCCAACGAGGTCGACTTCGAAGGCCGCTCGCCGACGATGGCCGACTCGATCCGCGTCGGGATGGTCGACACACAGGACGGCGACCGCTGGATTGACCTCGGCGGCTCCAACGCCTGGAACTGGCAACAAGGCTGCATGCTCCAATGGATCCCGGGCTCGGACCGTGACGTGGCTTGGAATGACCGCGAAGACGGCCAGTTCGTCACGCGCATCCTCGACGTGAAGTCCGGCCGCACCCGCACGCTGCCCCATCCTTTCTACACGTTCAGTCCAGACGGTAAGACGGCCTTCGCGCCGGACTTCGCCCGACTCGACGTCACCCGCCCGGGCTACGGCTACGCCACCGGCGCCGAGCGTGATATCTGGAAGCTCAAGCCGGCACCTGATGACATCGGCATCTGGCGGATGGACGTCGCCACGGGCCAACAACGCCTGCTCTTCTCGCTCGCCGAAGCGGCGAAGATTCCCTTCACCGGCCCGGCGAACTTCGCTTTCAAACCAGGCGCGGTGCACTGGTTCAACCACCTACTCTGCAACACCGACGGCACGCGCATCTTCTTCCTGCACCGCTGGCGTAATCCCGGAGACAAGGGTAGCTTCCGCACGCGGGCGCTGACGATCGACGTCAACGGCGGCAAGGTCCACGTGATGGACCCCAATGGTGGGACCTCGCACTTCGTCTGGCGCGATCCGCAGCACATCTTCGCCTGGGCTTGGCACCCTTCGCACGGCGAGCGCTTCTACGTCTACAAGGATCTCTCCGATGAGGTCACGGTCGTTGGCAAGGACGCGATGCCGGCCAACGGTCATAACACTTATCTGCCGAACACCCATAACGAGTGGGTGCTCAACGACACCTACCCGCAGGGCCCCGAGAAGCTGCAACGGCCATACCTTTACCATATCCCGACCAACCGCCGCATCGAGGTCGGGGCCTTCCCGACCGTCGCCAGCATCAACGGCAAGGAATGGCGTTGCGATACGCACCCCTCCGCCAGCCGGAGCGGCCGCCAGTTCTGCTTCGACTCCGCCCACGCCGGCGGGCGTCAAGTCTACGTGGCCGACATCGCCGACCTACTGGGCTGAGGCGTCACGGGACCGTCACTCAATCGCGCTTCCCATCCGCGGTGGCGTCCTGCATAGTGCCCCCGATGCCTACCCGTAGCGCACTCGAGCGAGCCCGCTCCGCCCTCCATCTTCGCCTCCTGGCCGCCCAGCGCCGCCTGGTCACGAAGCAGCAGAGCGCGGTCATCGTCATCGGCGGCTGCGACCGCCTCGCGGCCTCTGCGCTCGCCAACCAGCTAACGGAATGGTTCGACTCCCGCACGGTCCGCATCTGCGCTCCGGATACCGCCTCCATCGACGGACGCCCTTTCCTCTGGCCGTATTGGCAGGAGATGCCGGCGAAAGGTCGCCTGACGATCGTAGTCGGCGACTGGCTCACCCGCACGGCCGTCGAGGTCGCTTCCCATGAAATTTCGGGCGACGCCCTCCGCGCCCGCCTGAAATCCCTCCGTACGTTTGAAGAACTCCTCGCGGCCGATGGCACGTCGGTGGTGAAGGTCTGGCTAGAGACGTCGGAAAAAACGCTCCGCAAGCGCCTCCGCGACGCCGAGGATACCGATGCCGAGGGCTGGATGGTCACGGAAGAAGACCTCCTGCTCGCCAAGCACAGCAATCTGACGCTCTGTCGCGCGCTCCGCAGCCAAGGCAGCGGCAAGAATCTCCCGTGGAAGGTCGTCATGGGCGGCACCGAGACGAAACACCGCGACCTCAGTGCCGGCCTAGTCATCGCCGCCCAGCTGGGTCAGGTCTCGCGACGTCGCCCAGCGGTCGCCGCGAAGAAGCCGAGTGGCCGGCCGCGCGGTCTGCTCGAAAGCGCCACGGCCCATCCGACTTTGGACAAAAAGGGTTACAGTCAGCAGATGGTGAAGCTGCAGACCCGCCTCGGTCGCCTGACGCGGATAGCCGCGCAGAAGGGACTCTCGACGATGGTCGTCCTCGAAGGCCCCGACGCCGCTGGTAAGGGCGGCGCGATTCGCCGTCTCTGCGGCCTGCTCGACGCCGCGCACTATCAGGTCTTCCCGACGCCGGCCCCGACGCCGGAAGAAAAGGCCCGACACTATCTCTGGCGCTTCTGGAACAAGGTGCCCGCCCCGGGCCATCTCGCAGTGTTCGATCGCTCCTGGTTTGGACGCGTGATGGTCGAACGCGTCGAAGGCTTCGCGAAGGACGCCGAATGGGCCCGCGCCTACGCGGAGATCAATGATTTCGAAGCCCGCCTCGCCGAAACGGGCATGGTGGTGCTCAAGCTCTGGATCAATATCTCGAAGGAAGAACAGCTGCGCCGCTTCCACGCCCGCGAGATTTCCCCGCACAAGCGTCACAAGATGACAAAGGAAGATTACCGTAACCGTAAGAAGTGGGATGCTAACGTCCGTGCGGCCGAAGACATGATCGCGCGTACCGATACGCCACACGCCCCTTGGGTCGTGGTCTCGGGCGACGACAAGCGCTACGCGCGCGTGGCGACCCTCAAGGCCGTTTGCCGCGCGCTGTCCGACCGCCTCGACTAAGCCACTCGCCGAGCCAGCGTCGATGCGGCCCGCTCAGCGCGGCCCCGTCGAGAGCTTCCGCAGCCACCCACTCGAGCTCGCCGTCCTTCGCCCAGCGACGGATCTCCGCGACCTTGGGCTCGAGGGCGTGTAACTTCTCTTCATAAGTCACGGTACCGATAGTCCGTCTCCGCACGAGCGCAGGCCCACCGGAGGGCGCGACGCCGAGTGACGACAGGACGGGGATCTCGGCCATGCCGGCGAGGCGCTTGGCGTGATGCGGATTGCGGCGCAGCAGAATCTTGCCTTCGCGGGCGATGAGCGCGCGTTCGACGACCGCTTCCTTGCGCTGCTTGGAAACGAAACGCGGCAAGGTCTGAGCGTCGCCCGCTTGCTTGGCCTCGCACCATTCGGCCAGCGGGCACTTCGCGCAGTCCGGTAGGCCTTTGCGGCAGACCGTGGCGCCGAGCTCCATCATGGCCTGATTAAAATCCCCGGGGTGCTTGGGGTCGACGAGTTCATCGGCCCGCGAGGTGAATAGCTTCGCGGCGGACGACGCGTCGCGCAACTTGGCGCGCGCACCATCGAGACGCGCGAGCACGCGCACGACGTTACCGTCGACGACTGCGACGGGTTCCGCGAAGGCGATACTGGCGATGGCGGCGGCGGTGTACGGCCCGACGCCTTTGAACTCACGCCACTCGACCGCGGTCCGCGGCGGTTGCTTTAGTGCGGCAACCTGCTTGGCGAGGTTCAGGAGACTACGCGCGCGCGAGTAATACCCGAGACCAGCCCACAGGGCGAGGACCTCGGCTTCTTCGGCCTTGGCGAGATCTTTGAAGTCCGGCCACTTGGCGGTCCACTTTTCAAAATACGGAATCGCGGTGGCGATCTGGGTCTGCTGGCACATGAGCTCGGACACCACGGTCCGGTAAGCCGAGACTTCTTCCCGCCACGGCATCGGCCGGCGGTTACGCCCGAACCAGGCCAAAAGCGCCCGGCGCATCGCAGAGATGCTGGCATTACGGGCGGGTTTCGCGGCGGGCATGGATGGGGCTGGATTCGGAGGCCAACTCGGGTAGACCTTGGGACTCATGGCACGAAAGGCAAAGCAGGACTCCGATGACGAGCCGAAGAAGGTGGCGATGCATACGCTGAAGCTCGACGCGGCTGAGGCCGCGAAGCTCCGTACCATCCTCGTCGCCAAGGGCTGGGTCTCCTTCCCGGTCGACCATGCGGCCTTCGCCTTCAAGGGCGAGAACCTGAACATCGTCCACTACAAGTCAGGCAAGTGCGTCATCTCGGGCAAGGGCACCGAAGACTTCGTGAAATTCACCCTCGAGCCCGATGTTACGGGCCAGGCGGTCCTGGGGTACGAGGAAGCGAACAACCCGGAATGGTTCGAAGAACACGCCGGCCTCGACGAATCTGGCAAGGGCGACCTCTTCGGCCCAGTGGTCTCGGCCTGCGTCATCGCGACGGGCGAGATGACCCGCGAGTGGATCGAACTCGGCATTAAGGATTCCAAAAAACTCACCGACACGAAGATTGCCGAGCTCGACCGCGTCATCCGCTCCACCCCTGGCGTAGCGGTAAAGACGACGTTCATGCGCATGGCGAAGTATAACGAGCTCCACTCGCGCTTCGGCAAGAACCTCAACCGCCTGCTGGGCTGGATGCACGCGACCTCCTGTGAAGAAGCCCTCAAGGATTTCGAGCTGCAGCACCAGCGTCGCCCCAAGTGGGGCCTGCTCGACCAATTCACCGAAGAGCCCCTCGTGCAGAAGGAACTCGCCCGCAAAGGCGTCGAGTTCGACCTACGCATGCGCACCAAGGCCGAATCCGACCCCGTGGTCGCCGCGGCTTCCATCGTCGCCCGTGCGGCGTTCGTCCGTGAGATCGACCGCCTCTCGCAGGATGGCGGCGTCCAGCTACCCAAGGGCTCTGGCTCCGAAGCCAAGAACGCTGGCATCGAACTCGTCGGCCGTCTCGGCCCGGCAATCCTCGTCAACTTCGCCAAGCTGCACTTCAAGACCGCCTACGAGGTCCGCGGGCTCGAGCCACCAGCGACCAAACCGTTCGTCCGCCGCAAGAAGGCGGAATAAGCCGTGGCCTCACTGGCATCATTCGACCGCAAGAAAGGTGCCGACCGTCCGGGCATCGCGGGGGTGGATGAAGCTGGCCGTGGTTCGCTCTGTGGACCCGTGATTGCGGCAGCGGTGTTGCTCGACGCCGGGTTCTACGGCGAGCCCGCTTGGTTGCGGAAACTCTCGGGGGCCAATGATTCCAAGAAGCTCACGCCGGAAAAGCGGGCGGAACTACGCGAGATCATCGCGAAGATGGAAGCCGAAGGGAAGCTCAAGACCGCCTGGGCCGCCGGCTCGGTGATGGAGATCTCGGCGCATAATATTCTTGGCGCCACGCGACTCGCGATGGCGCGCAGTATCGCCAAGCTCGCCGTGGGGCACATCGCTCCCCTCTTTGCCGCCGCCGGCACCGAGGGTGAACTCTTCGGCCGCACCGACGCGCGCACCTTCCTTGTGCTCGTCGATGGGCTCCCGCTGCGTCCTTTCGCTTGGGCGCATGAATCGGTCAAAGGCGGCGACGGCAAGAGCCTCGCCATCGCGCTCGCGTCGATCGTGGCCAAGGTCGAACGCGACCGCATGCTCGTCGAGATGCACGCGCGTTATCCCCAATACGGTTTCGCCACGCATAAAGGTTACGGTACGCCTGAGCACGTCGAAGCCCTCCGTGCCCACGGCCCCTGCGCGGAGCACCGTGATCTCTTCGTCCGCACCATCCTCGCCGGCGACCCCCCTCCGCCCGAAGCCACGGACGGCGAATTCAGTTTTGAATAAAAAGATATAGACTCAAAGGGAGACCGGAAACCGGATGATTGGCTTGGGATATAATACCCGCAGCTTGCTTTCCGGTCTCCCTTTGAGTTTGTGACTTTGCCTTGGGTAGGGCGGGCTCTCCGAGCCCGCCGTTGAGCCGAGTGAGTTGCGCACCTGCGTCCGCGAACGGACGGCTCGGAGATCCGTCCCTACCTCAATACAGGCGGATGCGATGTCATCGCATCCCTACCTCTAGACCCGTTTCATCGTTCGTCTTATATAAAAATATGCCGAATCTAAGCATAATTGACCAATAAGATTGCCCCCTGTCGCCCGTTCGACACCAAACCTACCATCATGAAATCCCTCAAGACCGCCTTCCTCCTCGCCGCCGCGGCGACCGCGACCCAGCTCGACGCGACTGACTTTAGCCTTACCTACACCCCCAAAGGAGGCAGCGCGGAGTCCAACGCTTTGGCCACCGGTACCATCGGCATCAACACCTCTCTACTTCCTAATCCTGGGAATTACTCCTCGGGAGGTATGGGCACCGGATACAGCGGGGTAGCTATCACGCCTCCCGCCTGGCTCACTTCATTTACCCTGACGGTGTCAGGCATAACGGGGGCTGAATCAAAATACAACGGAACCTATACCCTCGCAGACATAACCTACCTTGATTGGTCTGCCTCATCTGCCATCAACCTCTCCAACGAAATCGTGGGACAACCGGGTTTCCAGTGGATTTCGTTTGACCTGCGAGAACGCACGTTCGGGCCCCATGCCCACGGAGCGGGAGCGTCCGAACTTTACAGTGACATGCACAGCTTGGAGCTGGAACTGACGTCCTTCGCTATCGCCTTATCCGGCGTCGCCGACCAGCTCGCTTGGATGTCCTCGATCAACGGCGCGAATCGAATCTACATGATTGGTTCGTCGCTCGCGGGCCTGCCGCTCGAAGGCGCCCACCACCGCCCGATGCTTTCCTTTGACCGCATGGGCAAGGAATCTCAGGCCTGGGCAACCGGTGATTTCGGCTCTTCCTCCCGCACCCGCGACGTCCACGTGACCAGCGGTGAAGCGGGCATTAACTGGAACCTCGGCAAGTCCTTCCTCTTCGGCGTCGCCGGCGGTCATGCCGTCCAGAACGCGGACCTCGCTTTCGGCGGTTCCTCCGCCACGAAGGGCGACTTCGCCATTGCAGAACTCGACTACCGTCCGGAAGGCACGCAGTGGATCGTCTCCCTGCTCGGCATGGTCGGCTCCTGGGAATCCAAGACCCACCGCGGCTACACCAGCGGCGCCTCGCTCGACTCCTCTTTCGGTATCGCTGACACCATCACCCGCTCCGCCCGCCTCCGCGTCGACGCCCCTTCGCTCGTGACGTTTGGCGGCTTCGGCTTCGCCCCCTACGCTTCCTACACCGTAACGCAGACCATCGTCGGCGCCTACACCGAGACTGGTGGCGCCTTCCCGGCCTCGTTCAACGAGCAGGAGCATAACGCCACCGAAGGCCGCGCGGGCATCACCGCCTCGAAGGACCTCTCCACCGCCACCAAGCTCCTCCTCACCGTGGAAGCGATCCACCGCTTCGACGGCGCTGGCCCTGCCCTCACCGGGCAGGACATCACTGGCGGCGTGTCCTTCAACCTCCCAGGCACCGCGCCTCGCGCCGATTGCGTCCGCTTCGGCTTCGACGTCGACCATAAGCTCTCCGCCGATACCCTCCTGAATATCTCCGCCCACGTTTCCACCGTCGGCGAAGCCCACGACGTCTCCGCCGCGATCAGCATCCGTCGCGCGTTCTGAGCGCGAAGCTTCGCTTCGCGAGGGGACACGTGGGCAAGTTGACACGTTGACAAGGATCAAGACAGGCCGCCCACCCGGGCGGCTTTTTTGTTGGAGAGACATGAACTCAAAGGGAAACCGGAGACCGGATGATTGGCTGGGGACATAATACCCGCAGCATCCTTGCCGGTTCCCGGTCTCCCTTTGAGTTCAGGCATCTGTCTTGGGTAGGGACGTGATTACCGTCACTTCCGTTCGCAGACGGACGTACGACTTCATCGCGCTAAACTAAGATCCGACGACGCCCCACCTCCGGTCTCGAACGGCGGTGATAGCAATCACCGCCCTACCCGATGCAACCGAGCCAATCATCCGGTTTCCGGTCTCCCTTTGAGTTTATCTACCTGCCTTGGGTAGGGCGGGCTCTCCGAGCCCGCCGTTGAGCCGATCGAGTCGCGCACCTCCGTCGGCGCACGCCACCCGCAACGGAAATAGCTATGTCGTGACGCGGTCCCGACCCTAGCTAAGACAGCATCTCCATTCAGTCCATTTGCCTTTCCCCTCCTTCCCGCCACCCTACACTCCGCTGCCTCGCCTATACTCGATACTCCATACCCTCTATGACCTCCCGTCGTACCCTTATCCTCTACTTCGTCCTCGTACTCGTCGCCATGACCTGGGTGTCGTGGTACGCGTGCGTCACCCCCTCGATCTCTTCCCTCCCCGAATACGCCGGCAAAGGCCTCAACGTCGTCGGAGGCTACGTGACCGTCTGCTCCGAGCCGTGGGGCCTGGCCACGATGTTCGATGCCTACTTCGGCTTCCTCGCCTTCTGGCTCTACGTCGCTTGGCGCGAGCAAACCATCGCCTCGCGCCTCGGCTGGTTCGTCGCGCTGATGCTCCTCGGTAATTTCGCCATCGCCGCCTACGCCCTACTCTGCCTCTTCAAAGCCAAGGGCGAGACCGACCTTGGCAAGGTGTTCTTCACGCGTAAGGTCGCCTGAATGGGACGCGTCTCCGACTGGCTGCGCCGCAAGGTGCGCGATCCGCTCGTCGCGGAACTCCGCCAAGGCGCGACCCCGGAGGCTGTTTCGGCCGCGGTCGTGGTCAGCTTCGCCATCGCGATCGTACCGTTCATCGGTTTGACCACCGTACTCTGCCTCGTCGCCGGCCGCCTCTTCCGGCTCAACCACGTGGTGATGCAGATCATCAACCATAGTGCCTTCCCCTTGCAGGTCCTGCTCATCGTGCCGTTCGTACGCCTGGGCGAGACGCTCTCGGGGTCGCGGCATTTCGCCCTCACCCCGAAGGCAATCATCGACGAGTTCAACCGCTCCATCCCCGATTTTCTGGAGAAGTTCTGGCTGACCGGCCTCCACGGGCTGATCGGCTGGGCCGTGACGGTCCCGCTCGCCTGCTGGCTCCTGCACCTTATCCTGAGCCGGACATTTCGTCGTCTACTCCCCCCATCTCCCACCCCATGTACCCCCTCCTCGAACTCGGATTCGATTTCCTGATCCTCTTCGTCGAAGCCTGCGTCTTCTTCGCGCTCTGTTGGCTCGTCGCCAAGAAGATCGATAACTGGTCTATCGTGGACGTCGCCTGGTCTTACGGCTTCGCGCTCGTCGGCCTGCAAATCCTCGCCGTCCACTTCTGGGTCCTCCCTCTCGGCGGCCAAGGTGTGCTGATGGCCATCGCGACGGTACTCTGGAGCCTGCGCCTCGGCACGCACCTCGCGCGCCGTGTACTCGGCCACCTCGACCAAGAAGACGGGCGCTACCTGAAGATGCGCGCCGAGCACGGCGACCGCATGCCGGCCCAGATGGCCTATTTCTATTTCGTCCAAGCGGTGGCGCTGACGGTCCTCTGCCTGCCGCTCCTCTCTTCGAATCCCACCGGAGCCAACGGCCCGGCTCAGGCCATCCATTGGGTCGGCCTCGGCGTGGTTGGCCTCGCCCTGCTCATCGAGACGATTGCCGACGCCCAGCTGGCGGCCTTCAAGAAGGATTCAGCCAACAAGGGCCAGGTCTGCGAACGCGGCCTCTGGGCCTGGAGCCGCCACCCGAACTATTTTGGTGAATGGCTGGTCTGGGTCGGCTTCCTAATGATGAGCTATAATAGCACTTACCGCGGCGTCCCCGGCCTGCTCTGCGTCGGCGTAATGTATTATTTCCTGACACGCGTGACGGGTATCCCGCTCACCGAGCAGCAGCTCCTGGCGTCGAAGGGGCCTGCTTACGCCGCCTACCAAGCGCGCGTGCCAGCCTTCTGGCCCCGCCCGCCCCGGCGCTGATTTTCCACTGCGGCGGATTGCCAGCGGCCCGGTCTTCGTGCAAGGTATCGGCATGCCGCTGATCGATACCCTCATCGAAAAAGACATCCTGCCGGATAGTGTGATCCGCTGGGGTATCCGCCGTCTGCTCAAGCAGCGCCTCGCGGACGAGCGTCCCGAGTCCGCCGCCGCGCGCTTCGCCAAGGTCGATGCCTTTGCGGCTGAGTTACGTACGCTGCCCGTGGCCATCGAAACTAAAGCCGCCAACGAGCAGCATTACGAGGTGCCTGCGGCCTTCTATAAGCTCTGCCTCGGACCACGCCTGAAATACTCCTCCTGCTATTACGCGCTCGGCAGCGAGACCATCGGTGAAGCCGAGGAGACCATGCTCGCCCGCACGTGCGCCCGCGCCGAACTACGGGATGGCCTCGAAATTCTCGAACTCGGCTGCGGCTGGGGTTCGCTCACGCTCTGGATGGCCGATAAATACCCGAACGCCCACATCACCAGCGTCTCGAACTCGGCCTCCCAGCGCGCCCACATCGAAGGCGAATGCGCCAAGCGCGGCTTCAAGAACGTCCGAATCATCACCTGCGACATGAACATCTTCGCCGCCGAGGCTGGGCGCTTCGACCGCGTGGTATCGGTCGAAATGTTCGAGCACATGAAGAACTGGGGCGAGCTCATGCGCCGTATCGCCGGCTGGCTCAAGCCCGGCGGTAAACTCTTCTTCCACGTCTTCACGCATAAGGACATCGCTTACCACTTCGCGGCCAAGGATTCGACCGACTGGATGTCGCGCCACTTCTTCACCGGTGGCATCATGCCCTCCAACTGCCTCGCCAGCCGTTTCCAGGCTGACCTGAAGCTTGAGCAGCAGTGGGAAGTCGAAGGCCGCCACTACGGTCAGACCTCGGAGCACTGGCTCCAGAACACCGATCGGCACCGCGAGGAGATCCTCCGGATCTTCGCGCAGACTTATGGCGAGACGCGGGCGAAGGCCTGGTTGGCCAACTGGCGGGTGTTCTTTATGGCCTGCGCGGAGCTCTGGAATTTCCGGGGTGGCGCGGAGTGGATGGTCTGCCATTACCGCTTCGCCAAGCACGCGGGCTAAGTCCGCGTTTGCCTCAGGACGGCCGCCGCGTTTGCTCCGTGTCATGCAGAGCTACGAAGAGAACGGCGTGCCCATGGAACGATGGAAGGTTGGCGCGTCGACCTACGAGACCTGCCTGACGCGCGGCGCCCGCCTCCTCCGCTGGAAACTCGACGTTCCCTCCGGCCATCGCGAGATCCTCTTCTGGCCCGAAGGCGCGCCCATGGACCTAGACAAAATCGGTCCCGTCCGCGGTGGTAACCCGATTCTCTTCCCCTTCATGGGCCGTAACTACGCCGACGGCGAGAAGTTCGCCTGGAAGGCCGCCGACGGCGTCAAACGCCCCATGCCGCAGCACGGTTTTGCCCGCGATTCTGCCTTCGAAATCATCGAAAGCGGCCCCAAGCATGCGGTGGTACGAATGATCCAGGATGCGCGCGGCCGCGGCTGCTATCCTTTCGCCTACGACTTCCGGATCCGCTTCGACTTCCTCGAGCTCTTCCTGCGCATCACCTTCGAGTTCGAGAACCGTGAGGCCCAGCCGCTGCCATGGTGCGCCGGCCACCACTTCTACTTCACGCTGCCGTGGCATAAAGGACTCAGCCGCCGCGACTACGTCGTGAAGATTCCTTCGAAGAAACAGTGGCGTCACGCCGCCGACGGCAAACTGGTCGCCTTCGGCGAGCTTAAGGGCGCCGAGGCCATCGGCTTCGACAGCCCCCATCTCTCCGACTGCATCTTCACCAACCTGAAGTCCGCCACGCTCAGCTTCGGGCCGAAGTCAGGCGAAGAAGACATCACCATCAAGGTCGGCGAGGAAGCGATTCCGGGCAGCTGGGCGAGCGTTGTCACTTGGACGCCGGATCCGGAAGCACCGTATTACTGCGTCGAACCGTGGATGGGGCCGCCCAACAGCCCCGAACATAAGAACGGGCTCCGTTTTGCGGAGCCCGGTCAGGTCGACACCTTCGTCACCGAAGTGTCGTTGATGTAAGCCTTGCGGCTTACTTGTTGCTGCTGCTGTTGAGGGGCAACTTGCCCTTGGCCTTCGACGGAGCCTTCTTGGCGGCCGGAGCAGGCTCAGGGGTCAGCGCCGGAGCGGCGATCGGAGTCAGGGTGGCCGGGACGAGGTTGGCGTCGCCAGCACCGTCGGTGACGGGTGACGGACCCTTCTTAGGGCCCATGCAACCGACGACAGCGAAAGAAAGGAGGGAGAGAACGAACAGATTGCGTACCATGGCAGTGAGGTTAGGTTGGGTGGACTCTACCCGGCATGTCCCTCCGCACAAGCGCAGATTCTGGCCCCCTGACCCTGTTCGTCTGCACGGGGAACTTCTACCGCAGCCGTCATGCCGAGGCCCTCTTCAACTGGCATGCCGCCCGGATGGGGCACCCCGCCCGGGCCTTTTCCCGCGGGCTCCTGACCTCTCTGGTGGCCGATGAACCTACCCTCATTTCCCGGGATACCGAAAAGCGCCTCCGCGAACTCGGCATTCCCCTCGACCTGACTGGTCCGGCACCCACCCAGCTCCGCCGGGAGGACCTGGAACGGGCCCACCGAACCATCGCCCTCAAGAAGGACGAGCACCACGCGATGATGCTCCAGTCGCACCCGGAGTGGGCCGACCGCATCGAATACTGGACCGTGCACGACATCGACTTCGCCCATCCGGACGACGCCCTTCCTCAGATCGAGGCTAAGGTCCTCGAACTGATTCAGGGGCTACGGTCCTAAGCGAGAGACGCTTAGGCGGCTGAACCGGCGTCGGCGCGACGCAGGGCCTCGAGGTGCGAGGCTGCCTGATTGAGCATGCCGCGCAGTTCGACCATCGTTTCCTGGGCCACTTCGGCCTTGGTCGTAGCGGCTTCCTTGAGGGCTTCGGCGCGGAGCGCGAGTTCCTTGGCGAGCTCGTGGGCAGCGGCAATCGTCTTGGCCTTGAGTTCGCGGGAGCGGACGTCGAGGCGGGCGGCAAGGGAATCGATATCGCGACCGAGGGTGCGGCTCTTTTCCTTGAGCTCAGCCGCCATGATGCGGGAATCCGGTACGCGGCGGAGGTCTTCGGTCATGCCGATCTTGGAGAGAGTCCAGATGATCCACTTGGTCGGATCGAACTGCCAGGGCTTCACGCCATTGCGGTAGTCGTGCTGGAACTCGTGGTGATAGTTATGGTAGCCCTCGCCGAAGGTGAGGAGCGCGACGGCGCCGCTATCCCGGGCGCTGTGGTCCGTGGAGTAAGGCTGGCGACCGATCATGTGGCAGAGCGAGTTGATACAGAAGGTGCCCTGCTGGACAACGACCGTGCGGAGCAGGCCGGCGATGAGGAAGGCGGCGAGCGCGGTCATCCACGGATTGGCGTTGAGGTTCGCAGGGACGAAAAGGACGCAGTAGGCGTAGCCGAGAGCGGCCGGCATCACGAAGCCGACGAAGGCGCCGATCCACTGGACGTAGCGATGCTGCCACATGACGAGGGGGTCGGCTTCGAGATCCTTGACGTTCGTGATAGGGGCCGGCGGCTTTAAGCGGAAAAGGAGCCAGCCGATATGGGCGTAAAAGAAGCCTTTGGAGATATCGTACGGGTCTTCATCTTCATCCACGTGCTTGTGGTGAATGCGGTGGTCGGCGCACCAATCGTGGGCCGAATTCTCGAAAGAAGCGGCGCCGAACAGGAGGACGAAGAGCTTCACCGGCCACTTGGCCTTGAAGGAAATATGGGAAAACAGGCGATGGTAGCCCAGGGTGATCCCGAAGCCGGTCGCGTAGTAATAGAACACGAACATCGCCCAGATGAAGCCCCAGCCGTGGACCTTGTTGGCGGCGTCAGCCGGGAGGTTGTACTGGGTCAAGAGGAACCAGGGGACCACGGTCAGCGAAAGGAGGGCCGTCAAGATCAGGAAGGTGGAGGTCACCCACTCGATGCGGTAGATAGGGAAGTTTTTGAACTTCATAGTAGGGGGAGAAAGTAGACCAACCCCCCGATGAGGCGAGAGCAATCAACCACCCTAAATCGGCTAAAAACTGCGTCTAAATTCGCTTTTTCGGGAACCTTATTCCCGGAAAACGCGCGGAGCCTCTTCGCTTAGTCGCGACGACGGCGACCGATTGAATTCTTCACCGGAATAATGCGCACAGGTTCGCGCGTCTTGATCCAGAGATCGCTCTCCTTGAAAAGTTTTCCGGAGATGCTCTGCACGGCATCACCGAACGACTCGACCGGCAGGCGCTGTCCCTTAGGCGATTCATTGAAGGCCTTGGCGACCTCGACAATCTTGGCGGAGACTTCCTTGGGGTCATCGTCCTCGAGCAGCTGGACAATCCAGCCGGTGAGATCCTTGGGCAGGCCTTCCTCGGGTTCGCTGACCAGGACGAGCATCTGCTTCTTCGCCGGCTTCTCGCGCTCGACGGAATCCTCGGCCACGGCGTCGCGGATCTGGTTGAGGATTTCGGCGGCAACGCGCACATCGACCCCGCTCGCTTTGAGGATCTTCTGGACGACTTCGATATCTACCTTGGCCATAGGCCCCCAAGAGACTCCAACCACCCCAGCGAGGGAAGCCGGAGTTATTCCCAGCACGGGAAAGCCTTGCCAGTAAGGCACCAATCAAAGGGAAACCGGAGACCGGATGATTGGCTGGAGTGAACCTTTATCGGGTGACAGGTGACGGGCACAGGAGTCAGGAGTTCAGGCTCCGGCCGTTCGGGGGTCAGCCGCGGGATCCCGAAGCCGAGACCTGAAACTAAGCCCCGCAGCATCCTTTCCGGTCTACCCATGAGCCCTGCATCGGCCTACCCCAACCCCAACCCCTACCCCTCTGCTCTCTATTTGCCTCCCTCCCCCCTTTCCCTCTTAACCCCCCTCGTGCCGGAACATACCAAAGTCATGGGCAAGGAATGGGCCGACGCCCGCCGGGCAGCCAACGTGGCCCGTCTGGCCGCGACACTGGCCGACGCCTTGGCCGGCCGGACGGGCATCACCTTCGAGCTGGGCTGCGGACACGGACACTGGCTGGCCGCTTACGCCGCCGCTCATCCCGGCGAATTTTGTGTGGGCATCGACCTGATCACGCACCGCGTCGAGCGCTCCGTCCGCAAGCAGACACTAGGTAAACTCGACAACGTCATCTTCCTAAAAGCCGAAGCGATGGAGTTTCTCGAAGCACTCCCACGCGACATCGTGCTGCGCAAGGTCTTCATCCTATATCCGGATCCATGGCCGAAGAAGAAGCACCATAAGAACCGCTTTATCAACGCCGAGAGCCTCAACCTGCTAGCCAAGCGAGCGGCCACCGGCACACGGCTACACTTCCGGACCGACGACGCGGATTACTTCAGTTGGACAAATGAATTCCTCGCCGCACACGCCCGCTGGCAGGTGACGCCTGGCGTCCCATGGCCGTTCGAGCAGAAGACGTTCTTCGAAGAACGGATGAAAGATAAGCGCGACGTCATCGCAGACCTCGTGGATTAATTCTGCTCATATACCTTCTGATAAGTGTCTCATCAGGAGTAGGTAAGAGTGCCTAATGCTTTCCCTTGCCTTGCAGGGCTTCATTCCTAGTCATTAAGACGTGAAGTCCTTCCGTCACACTCGCATTACTTTCACCATCGGTCCAGCCACCGAATCGGAGGCCCAGTTGGAAGCGATTATCAACGCGGGCGCTAACGTAGTCCGCCTCAACATGGCCCACGCTGACCACGCCTGGGTTCGCACCACCGTCGAACGCGTCCGGATGGTCAGCCGCCGCATGAAAAAGGAACTTGGCGTGATGATGGACATCAAGGGCCCGGAGATCCGGACCGGCGCCCGCAAGGAATCCACCCAGCTCGCCGTGGGGCAGGTCGTCGACGTCACTGGCTCGGACACCGCCCAGGCTGAAGGTGAGATCCTCGTCATCCCCACCAATTACCCGAAGATGATCAGTGCTGTGCCCGTGGGCGGCGTCGTCTTGGTCGACAACGGTCTGATTCAGCTTCGCGTCCTTGAACAGAAGAATGATCGCCTCCGCTGCAAGGTCGAGCAGCCCGGCCCTCTCGGCAGCCGCCGCCACATCAACCTTCCCGGAGTCAAGGTCGACCTCCCTGCCCTCACCGACAAGGACCGCGCTGACGTCGCCGTCGGTTGCGAAGTCGGTGTCGACTTCTACGCCCTCTCGTTCGTCCGGGAGGCGGCCGACGTCTACGCGCTGCGCACGTTACTCGCTCAGCACGAGTCGAAGGCGCACATCATCTCGAAGATCGAAGACCAGTCCGCGATCGAACATCTCGGTTCGATCCTTGAGGCTACCGACGCACTCATGGTCGCCCGCGGCGACCTCGGCATCGAGATTCCTTACGAGACCTTGCCGCTCATCCAGCGCCGCGCGGTCGCCATGGCCATCGCCTGCCGCAAGCCGGTGATTGTCGCCACGCACATGCTGGAATCGATGATCCAGAACCCGGTCCCGACCCGCGCCGAAGTGACTGACGTCTCCAACGCTGTGCTCGAGATGGCCGACTCCGTCATGCTCTCCGGCGAGACCACCACGGGCAAGCACCCCATCCGCTGTGTCGAGGTGATGACCCGTATCGCCAAGACGACCGAGAACGAGCTCCCGCGCGTGCTTTCGCCTGAACAACCCAACGAAACTCCGAAAATCAAGCTCCTCCGCGCCGCCGCCGGCCTTGCCCAAGACCTCGGCCACACGGGCATCATCGCGTTCACGCGCAATGGCGACGTGCCTCGCACCCTTTCCTCCCTTCGCACCGTGGGCTGCCCAATCTACGCGTTCATGGAAGAAGAACACGTGCACCGGAAGATGAGCCTCCTCTGGGGCGTCGAGTCCTTCCAGACGAAGTTTGCGCCCAAAGCCGAGGACAACATCACGCTGGCGCTTATCCGTCTACGCGACGAAGGCTACTGCGTGCCCGGCCAGATGCTCGTCATCGTGACCAACGTCATTCTCGGCCCGACCGTCATCGATTCCGTCCAGCTCCGCTGCGTGCCGGCCATCGAAGCACCGCAGGCCCAACGCTAACGCGTGGGGATCTGCTGGCATGGTGAACTGCTGCGAAGCAGAGGCATCATGAGGTAGGGACAGCACCACGTGCTGTCCTCGTTCGCCGCAGGGCGAACCATGGTAGGGGCACGATTTATCGTGCACTCCGCAACAGGTATTGGCGGTTAACGGTTGGGAACACATGAGCCAGAAGGGCGCGGCATAGCCACGCCCCTACCCTCGGCCGCCCTTCGGCGGCCCGCAGCATCCTTTCCGGTTTCCGGTCTCCCCTTAAGTTAGCTAACCGCCAACCGCTATCCGCTAATCTGAAAATATCTACGCGCCAATGCTTGCGTACCGGAATCGCCTTCGCCGGCGGCGACGACCTCACCGTAGAGCTTAGCTGCCAACTCGAGCCCGGGCAATGTGATGCCCTGCTCCTTGCACACATCGAGCGAGAGGCCGATGTCCTTGACGAAATGCTTCACGTAAAAGCCTGGTGCGAAATCGCCCTTGAGCACGCGCGGGGCGAGATTGAGCAAAGCCCAGCTCGAGGCGCCACCGCCCGAGATCGAACGCAGGGTGGTTTCGAGGTTGAGGCCAGTAGCATGCGCGAACGCCAAGGCTTCCGACATCGCGATCATGCCGGAGGCGATACCAATCTGGTTGGCGAGCTTGCAGAGCTGGCCGGTACCCGGACCGCCTTGCAGGACGATTGTCTTGCCCATCGCGGCGAAGAGCGGCGCGGCGAAATCATAATCCTTCTGGGATCCACCGACCATGATGGTCAGCGTGCCTTCGCGAGCGCCACGATCGCCGCCCGAGACCGGAGCGTCCAGCGGCCCGTAGCCTTTCGCCGCCGCCTCCGCAGCGAGCGAACGAGCGAGCGCCGGGCTCGACGTGGTCATGTCGATGAGCACGCAGCCCGGCTTCGCCGTGGACATGAAACCCTGCGGGCCACGCCAGACTTCCTCGACGTCGTTCGGGTAGCCGACCATCGAGATCACCGCGTCGACACCCTTGGCGGCGTCGGCTGGCGAGGCGGCCCACTTCGCGCCGAGCACAAAGAGGTCATCGGCCTTGGTTTTCGTGCGGGTGTAGACCGTGACCTCATGGCCGGCCTTGAGCAGGTTAGCCACCATGCTCTTACCCATCACCCCAGTGCCGACGAACGCGATTTTCATACGGTGAGTGAAAGAAGAATGGAGGACTGAGTCGAGGACGGGAAATGTCTTGGGTAGGGCGGCGATTGCCATCGCCGCCGTTCGAGGCCGATAAAGAGAAGTCGTCGGGCCTTAGCCTGATTCGATGATAACCTTCCTCCGTCCGCGAACGGAAGTGATGGTAACCACGTCCCTACCCAAGGGAGGCGAAGGTCCTCCTCGCTTGCCCTTCCCCGCCGAATCCCCGAGCCTGTCGCCATGTCCTCGGCGCCCCTCACCGTCAGCGAACTCTCCGATGTCCTCAAGGGCACGGTGAACCGCATCGGGACGGTCGAAGTCGTCGGCGAAATCTCGGGCTACAAGCACTACTCGTCGGGGCACCATTACTTCTCAATCAAGGACAGTGGCGCCACGCTTGCCTGCGTGCTGCTCAGCTACCAAGCCCGCTGGGTGAAGTTCCCGCTGGGCGACGGCGTGAAGGTCATCGTCAAGGCCAAGGCCGACATCTACGCCCCCTCTGGCAAGCTCTCGCTGATGGTCGACTCGATGAAGCCGGCCGGCGAAGGAGATCTCTTTCAGAAGTTCAAGGAACTGCAGGAGAAATTAAAAGCCGAAGGCCTGTTCGACGAAGCGAACAAGCGCCCCCTGCCCGACTTCCCCAAGGTCGTCGCGTTCGTGACCTCCGAGAGCGGCGCGGTCTGGCATGACTTCACCGAAGTGCTCAAGACCCGTGGCTGGAGCGGCACGGCCTGGCTCGTACCCGCCCGCGTGCAGGGTGAGACCTGCCCCGGATCTGTGACCAACGGCCTCAAGCTCGCCAACGCCATCCCCGGTATCGATCTCATCGTCGTCGGACGTGGCGGAGGCTCGATGGAAGACCTCTGGGGCTTCAACGACGAAGGCCTCGTGCGGGCCGTCCGCGCCAGTAAGACCCCGGTGATTTCTGCCGTCGGCCACCAGACCGATTTCACCTTGTGCGACTTCGCCGCGGACAAGCGCGCCGAGACGCCGTCCGCCGCGGCTGAGCTGATCGTCTCCGGCCAAATCAAGCTGCGCGAAAAGTTGAAGCTCCTCGCCGCCGAGCTCGCCCGCCACTCCCCGAAGGCGAAGCTCCAATCGCTCTTTCAAGACCTGGATCTCCTCAATGAACGCCTCGACGGCGCGGCCCAAGAAGTCGTGGCCGAATACCGCCATCGCCTCTCCGAGCTCGGCAGTGAACTGCATCGCCTCTCGCCGAAGGCACGTCTCGGCGTCACGCGTGAGAAACTCAATCAGCTCGGCAAGCGGTTACAATCGGCCGGTTTCGAGTCCATCCTTTCCCGCGGTTACTCAATCGTCCGCGACGAAGACGGCACCGTCATCTCGACCAGCAAGGGCGTGACCAAGGGCCGGAAGCTCCGGCTGAAGTTCAACGACGGCGAGGCCGGCGCGACCGGCGCCTGAGGACAGAAACTGAAGCGGAGACAAGGACAGCACGTGGTGCTGTCCCTACCTCTTTCCCTGCCCCTGGCCCTAGCCCTCTGATCGGCCGGAAGGCCGATCAGTAGGCCTTCGCCATCACGACGCGGCGGGGGCTGGGCTCGCCGGTGACGACGCACTTGCCGGGCTCGTCCTTGGCGTCGAGCGGGATGCAACGGATGGTGACCTTGAGCTCATCCTTGAGGCGCTTCTCGACGGCCTTGGAGCCGTTCCAGTGGCACATCGCAAAACCGCCGTGGATCTCCGGACGCTCCGGGGTCTGGGCGGTGAAGTAGGCCTTCAGTTCTTCAAAGGTATCGATGTCGCGTGTGTTCGCGGCGCGGTGCGCCTTGGCGCGGGCGAGGAGGTTATCCTGGATGGATTGCAGGCGCTCGACGACCGTAGCGATGAATTCGGCGCGTGGGATGCCGGCCTTCTCACCGGTATCTCGACGGGCGACGAAGACCGCGTTGGCCGCGAAATCGCGCGGGCCGACCTCGACGCGCAGGGGGACGCCCTTCTTGATCCAACCCCATGCTTTGTCGCCGCCGCGGATATCGCGGTTGTCGACGGTCACGACGACCTTGCGGTCATGGAAGCGCTGGGTGGAGAGCTCCTTCTGGAGCGACTGGCAATAGGCGAGGATGTCGGCCTTGGTGGCGTCGTCCTTGTAGATGGGGCAGATCACCACGTGCTGCGGGGCGAGGCGGGGCGGAGCCACGAAGCCGTCGTCGTCGGAGTGCGTCATGATCATGCCGCCAATGAGGCGGGTGGACACGCCCCATGAGGTCGTGTGCGCGAACTGCTGGGTGCCCTTCTCATCCTGGAACTGGATGTTGCAGGACTTCGAGAAATTCTGGCCGAGGTAGTGGGATGTGCCGGCCTGGAGGGCCTTGCGGTCCTGCATCATCGATTCGATGCAGAGCGTGTCGACGGCGCCCGGGAAGCGTTCGCCCTCGGTCTTGCGGCCCTTGATGACCGGCATCGCCATGTGGTTCTCGGCAAAGTCAGCGTACACCTCGAGCATCTTGTTGGTCTCCTCGACGGCTTCGGCCTCGGTCGCGTGGACCGTATGGCCTTCCTGCCAGAGGAACTCGGCGGTGCGGAGGAAGAGACGCGTGCGCATTTCCCAGCGGACGACATTGGCCCACTGGTTGATGAGGATCGGGAGGTCGCGGTAGGACTGGACCCACTTCGAGTAGGTCTCGCCAATGATGGTCTCGGAAGTCGGGCGGACGATGAGCGGTTCCTCGAGCTCGCCGGCAGGGATCAGCTTACCATCGGGGCCCATCTCGAGACGCGAGTGGGTGACGACGGCGCATTCCTTGGCGAAGCCGTCGACGTGAGCGGCTTCCTTCTGGATATAGCTAACCGGGATGAAGAGCGGGAAGTAGGCGTTCACATGGCCGGTCTCCTTGAACTTCTCGTCGAGGTCGCGGTGGATGTTTTCCCAGAGGGCGTAGCCCCAGGGCTTGATCACCATGCAACCGCGGACAGGGCTGTTCTCGGCCAGGTCGGCGTGCTTGATCACCTGGAGATACCACTCAGGATAGTCATCCTGGCGGGTCGGGGTGATGGCGGTCTTCGGTTTGGCGGCGGGCTGCTGGGACATAAGGTCAGTAAAGAGGCAAGGAACGCGGAAGGGCAAGACGGGAGGGCTGGGCCTCATAGGGCCAGAGACAGGGCCGGGGCTAGGGCTAGACTGAAAACGAGGAAGGCCGAATGTGAGGCAGATTGGATGAGCAGTTACCATCGGCCTTCA
>Ga0209500_10000444_pt1 | contig 35682 bp, 51 predicted proteins | sample S_140212_EF_Meta_FD_187323 | JGI IMG/M metagenome (GOLD analysis project Ga0209500, IMG submission 187323) | Freshwater microbial communities from Lake Simoncouche, Canada to study carbon cycling - S_140212_EF_MetaG (SPAdes) (version 2) | ecosystem: Environmental > Aquatic > Freshwater > Lake ...
CTCGTTCAATTTTACCTGTAGGAATGAACCATTGATTAGGATGTGAATCCTCACCATTTCGTTTACACAGTAAACACTTATCCTTGTATTTTAATATTACACCTGAGTACATTTTTTATTTTGTTACATTTATAATTATCTAACCAATTATAATTTTTTTTTCTGAGAAAACAAAAAATTGGATGAAAAAATGTTTTATCATATATTTATATGTATGATATGTAAGCATTGTTCGACATGTAAGTTGGAGAAACCAATAAATCAATTTCACAAATATAATAAATCCAAAGATGGCCATACACATAGATGTAAAATTTGTGTCTCAAGAAAAAAAAGTATTCCTTTCGATGAAAAAAAATGCTTGATTTGTCAAAATATCAAACCATTATCCGAATTCAACAAAAGAAAAAATGGTAAGTTAGGACATAGTTCATCATGTAAAGAGTGCTACAATAAAAAAACTAAAGAATGGAGAAACATAACAAAATTATCATACTTAGAGTATAGACGGTCATATCGAAAAAAAAGAAATACTCAAGATGTTTCTTTCAGATTAATTCATAACCTGAGATGTAGATTGAGTGACTTTTTGAAATTTAGAAAAATAAAAAAAAATAATACCACTATAAACTTAATCGGATGTTCTCCTTTGGAATTAAAAAAAATTTTGGAGAGTAAATTTACGAACGGAATGTCTTGGGAAAATTATGGATATTACGGATGGCACATAGACCATGAAATTCCGTTATCGTCCGCAAAAGAAATCGAAGATATTTATAAATTATTCCACTACACAAATTTACAACCTATGTGGGGAACTGATAACATGAAAAAAGGAAAAAAATTATCAAAAAATGAAAGTTCAAATTAAAAATAACATTTTTGATGTAAAGGTTTTGACAGATAAACGTTCACAATCAATAGGTATGATGAACAAAACATTCGATGAAACTTTTAATGGATTACTTTTTTTAATGGGGGGAAAGGAACAATGTTTTTGGATGAAGAATTGTTTAATTAATTTAGATATAATCATCATAAAGAATAATGTTATTGTCAACATCCATCACGATTGCCCTCCGTGCCAACAAGATGATTGTCCCTCTTTCTGTGGTAATGGTAATATAGTTTTAGAATTACGTGGAGGTGCTTGCCAGAAGTTGGGTATCAAACCAGGAGATACTATCAATTACTTGTTTTAGACAACTCAATCTTTTCTTTTAATACCTTCTGAAATTGATTAGCAATCATTTTGGTAAACTTGACAGTTGGCGAATCTTCCGATTCTCCGTATCTTGAACCTCCCTTTGGAGGTCTTGTACTTTTTCCAAGATAATTTAATCCTGAGATATTTGTAATACATTTGTGTCCTCCTGAGTTAGCCTGTATTAAATCCCAAGCATTTACGCCGATCTTATCTAATACACTCATTTCATCTTCAGTCAAATCCTTGAAAGGTTTTTCCATCATGTATCCAATCTTATTTAAGATTTGTTCACCATTTTCCATGAACATTATTTTTTCACCATACAAGGCTTTGAAATCTTTGAATGTGAATCCAACACTTTCAGGTCCAACACTAGTTTCACTCACCCACTTAATTGTTGAAAGTGGTACAGTTTTTTGTTTCAGTTGGTCTTCCCACTTACTTAAAACTTCTTGGGCAATTTCACCTAAATTAACACCTTTTAGTTCCCTATCTTTTTTGAAAGGATTACAAGATCCTTGAACAAGTCCCATAGGCCATGCCATAATCAAAAAGTCCGCTTCAGGGTTATTTTTATAAGGAGTATATCTATCATATGACCCAGGCTTGAACATACTACCTCCACCATATTGGAAAATAATATTATCCGTTACAACTGGAAATGATTTCATTTGTTGAGTATATTCGGCAGCATTCTTTTGTAATGCTTCAGGAGACGGAGCACTTGTGGATTTCATCCAAGATTTAATGTTGTTAAGGATAGATAACAAAGAAGGTTCAGAATCCATAACTAACATTTCCAAGAAACCTGGTTTGTTTTTGAACGCCAACAATAATTTGTTTATAACCAATCCCAATAACATCTTATTAGATTGAAGAGATTTTTCTTTATCGAATCGGTATAAATAATTTACAACATCTTCAGGTGTTAGGTTTTTTCTAGCGAAGTCCGCAGAATCTACCGTACTGATTAATAGGATATCTGAAGATGGAAATAATTCTTTTGGCGAAACTACCTGAGATAATGTCTCAACATTTGAACGTGATTGTCTAAAAGAGGTGGATTTTGTGTCTTCGGCACCAGCCTGTCTATCATGGTGGTCAGTGTGAATAACAAACATCGGTTTACCATGAGCAAAATCAACAAGAACTGGCATTGTGTCTCCTTGAGCATCATTCTTCTTCACCGCGAATTCTTTGTCTCCATATTGAATTACATGGGCATCAACAACATCAATACCATTATCTTCCAAATACTTCTTCATGGCAATGGCAGTCGTAACACCGTCCAAGTCTTGATGAAAGTAAATTTCTGCTTTGGGGTATCTTTTACTTAATTCTTTTATATCCCTTATTCCGCTCTCCTTTAATATTTTTTTCATTGAACTCTAATCAACCAAATTTAATATTTCAATGTTATGAGATATTTCGACTTATTTATTAAAGCCAACATTTCATCTCGAATATTCAACAAATCAGTATCGTATCTTGAATCAAGTTGGTCTGAAAAACTAACCAAAAATTCAGTTATCCCATCCATAAAATTTTGGATACTGAGTGATGATATATCTTGAAACATAAGAGCGAATTCAGGATCGAACTCAGGTCTACCGTATTTGCCCATCATAACTTCGGTAAATTCGTCAATAAGGTCTCCAAGTCCATCATATATTTCACCATACAATCTGTGTTTTGCGTCTCCAAATGTTTGCCAGTGTAAAAACTTCCATTGAAGTTGTATCTGTACTAATTTTTTAATAAATTCTTCTTTCATTTTTTTTGTTTTAGATTGGTAAAGGGTTCATTTGTCCAGTGAAAAGACTTCTTAGTAATTTAGCAAAAGGATCTAAATCAGGAGAATTTGATTTATTATCCGTAGATGATGAACTTTGATTTTGTTGGGTTTCTTGAGGTTCTTCAGCTCCGTATTCATCTTGGAAGTTTTGCTCCGCTTCAGGTGTTTTATTATACTCTTCCATCTTTTGTCTCATAGCCTCTTCTCCTCCTAATTTTTCAACCAGCTCATCAGGCCCAACCCAGTTTCCTAAACCAATGTAATCCAAAAATCCTAACCACCACTTACTTTGTCTCATAAGTGCTCTTACAGATTTATTTCTACCCATTAATTGTGGCATTCCACCGAAAACAGTTTTCCAAGAAAATAATCCTTTAGTTGTTCTATATCCTGTAAAAACACCAGGTGTTGATTTTACGGCTTTCGATAAGTCTTCTAATTTTTTGGCCGCGACAGCAGGTGACAGTTTCGGTAATCTCCTTGCCAATCGTCCCATTGCTCTTTGAGTAAGTTTTCCTTGTTTTCCAGCCTTTGCAAATAGTTCAATCCAACCTAAAATGGTATTTTTAAGTCCGCTTGTCATGAAACCACCTGGAACTCTTTCTACAATACTTTTTAATTTTGGACCAACATATTCCAATCCTTTTACAAAAGTTCCTGTAATACCACCTTGACTGGCAAGTTTTGCCAAATCCGCTCCCGCTTTTGCCGTATCACCCGCCTTTGCAGTTTTTAGTACTGCCTCAAGTGCCTTTGCAGATGGAGCACCTATTTTGAGAGCTCCCATTACAGGTTTTGCAACCACGTCACCCGCATAAGGTACTGCCGATATAATCGATAAGAATCCAAATAAAGTTTCCCCTTGTGTTAAGTAAGATATACCATTGACTAAATCAACAACTCCCGATGGGTCAAAGATACCTACGATATCTCCCAATGTATTGTACCAAGCTTCTTTTAATAACTTTGATTTTTTAGGATAAGCAACCTTCAAAAATTCAACAACAAAGTTTTTTTCTTCATCAGAAAAATTATTCCACTTATCTTCAACAAGTTTTAATTTTGATTGTCTTTCAAGTACACCTTTGATTAATTCAAATTGGCTTTCATTTATGATTATCTCTGCCATTAATATTTTTATTTATAAATATCATTATAAACAAAAAAAAGGTCTTATAGACCTTTTTTAAGTTTTTGATTCGAAATCAAGAACACCTTGTTTTTTTTGATTAATAAAATGTTGTACTCTTTTAGTCGCCACTTCGCAATAATTAGGACTCAATTCAATTCCGATCCATCTTCTGTCGAGAATTTCAGCCGCAACCAAACTAGTTCCGCTTCCAGCAAACGGATCCATAACAACATCATTCTTATAGGTTAGAATTTTTATCGCTTTGGAGGGAATATCCATTGAAAATGTTGCCTTTGTCTGTTGTTTAGTGTCCGCAAAGTATTCCCACTGACCGTAAACCAAACTCATAAATTCTTTCTTATCTTCATCTTTGTATACAGTCTTCTTCTTTGTACTACCATCTTCTTGTTCAACATCAACAATCTCAAATCCCCATTGTGTCTCACCTTTAACTTTCTTAATCCTATCTTTTTTATAGGCAAGAATCACACATTCTTTTGGATTATAAATATAAGGTCCGCTCGGAGACATCCAAGAACCCCAAGCGGTGGTCTTACTCCTGTGAGGAGAATCTTCGTCAAGGTCAACCAACCCATAAAATTTGAACCCAACCTTTTTCATAACAGACCAAAACTCAGACATGAATAATACTCTTCCTCCTCTATCTTGAACATTGATTTCATAAGGAATATTAACCGCAATCCTTCCGTCATCTTTAAGAACACGAAATGATTGTGTCAGCCATTCTTCTGTAAACTTCCAATAATCTTCCATAGATTGTTCATCATCATGAGTATCATAGTCGATACCGACGTTGTAGGGAGGAGATGTTAAAACTAAATCAATTGATGATTCAGGTAATTTACCCATCTCAACAACACAGTCACCATTTATAATCCTATTTGTTTCTATTGTCATTATAGTTTTCCTTCTTTTCTCATTTGTTCTCTAATCTTTGTTGCCGAAATATCACCAACTTCTTGAGGTGGAACATGTTCAATAATATCATATCCGACACCTCTACCAAAATTAATGGATTCAATATCAGGAATCACTATAACCTTTACTCTTCCATCTGAAATCAAATCTTCAAGTTCATTAGAAATATTTTGATAAACTTGGTCCGAAGTGAATGGATTCTTTTCATCAGGTTCAATATCTCTTACACAAATAAGAACATTTTTACCTTCATCAAGACATTGGTTCATTAACCATCTGTGTCCTTCATGAAAGGGTTGATATCGCCCCACGAGCATGGAATATTGTTTTCCACCAGTGTTTTTTAGTTTTGGGTCTCCCTCTACGTGAATTTTTTTCATTTTTGTTTTTAATTTGTTTTTATAAACTCCAAAATAATATTCGCAGAATCATTAATTGAAACATTCGTTGTATCAATATCTATATAATTTTCTGTTGGAGGTTCATAGTCTTGTACGAAGAAACTTTCTCTACCACGTATTTCTGATGTATGAACATAAACTTCAATAAGATTATTACCCATCTTTGATTTGAACTTATCTCTTTGGTCTTTATATGGAGACACTAAGGAAACAAATAGGTGTTTACCTTTGTTATGAAGATATTCTGAGATTTGTTGAGCAAGTTCAATATTTTTTCTACGCCCAACTTCAGAGTAATCCTTATTTTCAAATAAATCCCTCAAATCATCTCCATCAATATGAAATACATCCGAACCCATGTTTAACATCATTCGTTTACATAGGGTTGTCTTACCTGAGCCAGGTTGGCCTGTTAACCAAATTATAGCCATTTTTCTAAATTTATTATTTTTCTAAATTTTTAATTTTTCTATCCAAATAGAAGGCAGCTTTTTTCAAGTCTTCGAGTTCTTTTGCCGGATCTTTTTTTCCAGCTCTAGCAACATACTTTACAACATTAAACAAGTAAGCATCTTTATCCAAATCCCAAGCTTCACATACTTTAATCACTTCGTAATTATTCTCTGCTCCACCATAATGATTCGGGTGGTTTACCATTTCTTTACTCATTTTTACCCCATTTTTTTCCAATGTATTCATTGTATCTATCGTATTTTCTTGGACTATACAACATCCAAACAAAATAGATATCAAAAAACCATTCTATTTTTTTTATAATTTTTTTAATTCTTTCCAAAATATTTTTCGATAGTCTCCAATCTGTCATCAGCATCTGATAACATCGATAATGCCTCTTCAGCGTTATTATAGAAATCTTTGGTGGAATGGTCTCCAATACCAACACCAGTATTACCCAATAAGTCCAAAGTCAAAAGCGCCTTCGCTTTATCTGCCTCAGCTGAGGTCTTCAACATTTTAATTAAGTTTTTGTTCATAACTTCCATTTTTATAATTTGATTAATTTTATAATTTCTTCATCAGTTTTTCCCTCAAGATGTAAGTTGTAAATCGAGACACAAGTTGTATCACCAAAATATAACATATCACTCTTACCGAAATATTCTTTTAATTTACCTTGTTTTAGGGCAGAGACACATTGGTCAAGAATTACCCATCGCTTGTTTAGACTCATATCAAAAATATAATAAATTTAGTTTGTAGAGTCAAAGTTATTAATTTTTTCAAAGTTTACAACTTGAAAAATATAAGACATAACTTTTCGCTTAATAATCGGAACCATCGTCTCTTCAAAAGGAAAATTTTGAGAACATTTAATCTCGAATATAGGTAGGTTTTTATAAAAAGTGGTATCATTCCATTTCGAATTACTTTCAATTATTTCTGTGAGTGTTTTCTCATCAACTGCCCCCTCAGAGATTAAAGTCAAATGAGTTCGATTTGTAGATTTATCTTTCTTATCAGATTTAATCTCATACTCCCAAACATATAATTTTTCTTCTGATTTACGATAAAAAAAGATATATCCTGAACCAGCAATTAAATTGTTTTTATTTTTTCTCAAAAATAAATCTATAGATTCAAATGCTATATTCCAAATTGATTTGGCTATATTGAAAGCGTCAAACAATTTTGGAGCCGAAAATTTGAGAGTTTTATTTAATTCATCTTCTTCTTCATCACTCAATTTTCTTGGTTTTTTTGGTGTCAATTCCTTAACCAATATTTCATCGTCGGGAGATTCAAACTTTTTGTTGGTTAACAAAAGTGTATTTTCCTTAGAGATTGATTGGATGTTTGCCAAATGTAATGATAACTCCACAAAATTTGGGTATAGTTCAAACTTGTCGAAACTCTTATCACATTTTTGTAGATAGTCCAACAAGGTATATTTGTTGTACTCAAAATCCAATGGTTCTTTGTAAAGCCATTCAGGATCTAATTGGAATGATATTTTTTTCTTTCTACCCATATAAAAATAATAATGGTTAAAAACTTTTAATCAATTCTCATCACAAAAAATAAATCTCCATCAACAAAAACCTCATCAGCAGTTCCATCGTATCTATTAAGGGTGTGTCCGTATCCGTCAATATTTATAATTTCTTCAATGAATTCCCTTTTATTGATGAAGTTTGAAATATCCAAACCAAAATCATCAATAAATTGCATAGGGTCTCTTTTAACTTCAGATACATTATCGTCAATTACTTGACTAACTAAGGTTTCAGGGTAGTCACCATCGGGGTCACCCTTTATCATTTCAATTTCTTCATTAAATTCTTCGATAATAACTTCCAACTCTTCGATTTTTCTACGGTACCACTCATCGTTTTCTCCCCCCAAACCCTTCAAGAATTGTTCAATACTTCTTCCAAGTCGGTCTTTTCTCATTTCAAAAATATCAACTTGTTCTTTTTGTTTACTAGACAACATTCTTTTATCGTCACCTAAATAACTTTCAGGGTTACTATAAACATCATCTTCATAAAAATCTCTGGCATAGGCTGCCACTTCTTCGTTGTCAATGTGTTCTTCTAATAATGAGTGGTAAAACCCTCCATACCCCTCTTCATCTATGTAGTCTTCGAGATATTCTTTCGCACTTGACATCATCTCATCGTCGGTACCAACTGCAAAAATTCCAACACCTTCTACCGCAAATTCATCTGTGTCATAATAAGAACCTCTATGCTCAATATCTGAAATAGAAACTTCATCAGGATCTTCCCCATTTTCAATCAACCACTCATAAAGGACATTAGTCTTTACGTCAATCATGTCCGCATAACCTTTTTTTGAATCTTGCTCAGGTAATATTCCTTTTATCATCGAAAATTTCATTACTTTTTTATTTAATAAATATCTTTATGCAATATAATTAAAGTAAGGAACTATTTATAAACATAAACAAATTAAATTATCGTCACTATGGGATGCGGATGCAAAAACAATCAGTCACAACCTCAAACACAACAACAGCAATCAACTGTTCAATTAGCAAAAGAACAGCAAAATGAAAGTGTTAAAGCTGCCATCAAAAAAACTGTAGAGAAGTATTATAACGTAAATAAAACTTCTAAATAAGTTAAAGTAAGAGGGATATATAAAAAGGGACAATTTTTTTGTCCCTTTTTATATTTATTGATATGGATTTTCAAGTGCTTATAGATGATTTACACGATGGAGGAGATCTCGCCAAATCTTTTTTTGGAGATTTTCAAACATTTTTTGCCGTGTTGGATAAAAGAGGTTATTTAGACCAACTAGATATTGAGGATTCAGAAATACAAAATGAATTATTACTTTTCCTGAAAAAATCTTATCCTCAACAATACAATCAATTCATAATGGATAAGTTAACCGATTTGGAAATCGACGAAGATGGTAGAGTGTTTTTAGACCTTTCAGACCAATCGGACTTAGCAGAATTGTTTTGTGATAGTCCAAGAAATGGTTTATCTCGATCTATGGTTGAAGAAATTCTAAATGGCGAATTTGATAATTGGTTTGATTACACAACAGACTCAGTTTATGATGACGTTATTTCTGAATTGAATCCAAAGAATCATAAAATACTGGCCGATTACATTGTTAACTCATTACAAAATACTCAAATTAGTCCTGAAACTGAAGTTCTTTCCGAAATTGCCATTGAACAAGGACATCCCGAATATGTAACGATTGATTCATCTGTTGTAGAAACAATTTTGGATGACAAAGAAACTATGTCTCATCTTTTGTCCGAAGAACTTCAAGACCTTAATAACAACTTAGATAGTATCCACAGTAATGCTTACTCCTCAGCATATGAAAGTGCCTCGATTGATTCAATTTGGAGTGAACTACAAGAATACGTTGAAGGTAAAGGTCAATTTTACTCAATCCCTCATAGATTCAAAAAGGACACGATGACTCAGAGGTTTACAATACCTGTTTCATCCAACTTTCATGGAATAATCGAAGACTATTTACGAGATAAAGCAAATCGTGGAAATAGAGGTTTATTAGAATACTATGGGTCATACATATCACTACTTGCGGATAACTTCGATTGTTTAACAGTACATGGCCCAGATTATCCTGATTACCGTGAAATCAAAAATAATATCAATGAGATTTTCACAGATTATCTGTAAAAATTCTATTCTTTTTGTTTTTTTATTTTCTTATCATTCAACAAATTATAGAATTTAATGGTACTTAAAAAAACAAATAGCAGAGTCTACATTATAAATTTATTTTCAGACTTTTTATTAACAAAAATACCTAACACCGAAGAATCAATTTTTTCTGTGGTTGATTGTAATAACTTTGTAATCATAAAGGGTAAAACAACTCATAAAGAAATTTTAGATATAAGTTCAATTACAAAAGAATTCAACGAAAAGTATGAACCATCAAAACCAATATCTCATACAATAGATTTAATTGAATATGATAGTAAATTACCTAAAGTAAAAAACTTAGAATTCATTTTACATAAATCTGAGAATTGTTCTTATCACAAAAATCAAGTTGAAAAATTTTTAATTAGTGAATCATCTGTGGATTATAAATGTTTCCCATCAGAACTTACTGACGAAGAATTAGTTATCACATCAGAATTTCCTCATGGTTATTCATTAAATCAAGGGAGATTGATTTACCTTTATGGTAAACATATTTTTTATAACATCCCGACTAACTACATTGGATCATCTATGCTCTTCAATTTATCTTTGGATAAAAATGAAGAGAATGAAAATATAATTTCAATTTTTAATGTTGATAAGAATTCTGAGGATGAAAAATTAAAATCTGCAATATTGGACGTATTTGATTTTGATATGTCGTCCCTGTCCTCTGAAATGAAAAAAGTGGATTGGAGTATTGAACTCACAAATCCACTCGAAGATTATTCCTTTGTAAAAAATAAAAATAAAGATTTTATTATTTTTTAGATAATACCGATATTTTTTCGGTGTTCTTTGATTATTTGAATTGCTTCAGTCAACTCATTATAATTTCTGTCAGGAGTATATAGGAAGGATTTATAATCCTCCCCTTGCCCCTCAATAATAAGTAATGCAGGTATCAAATCATTTTCTGTTATTTCACTGAATACATCATATTCATCTTTATATTCATCGATATCTCTATCGAAAAACTCTATACCTTCTTCCTTTAACATTTTTTTGAAGTCAACACAGAAAGGGCATCCTTTCATGGTATAGACAATAACATTCAAATCTTTCATAATCCTTAATCTAATAATTGTAAAAGTTGATCTGGTGACATGACACCTGGTTTTGAAAAGGTTTCCTCTCCATTTTCGAATATTTTAATCGTCGGAACTCCTCTTACATTCCACTCTTTCATGAGATCCATATCTTGTTCAATATCAAATTTATAAACACTATATTTTGGTGTTCCTTTTTGAATTAGAGATTCATTAACTTTTTCAAGGTTGCCCAACATTATTTTACACGGTCCGCACCAAGTTGCAAATAGGTCAAGGACAAAGTTTTCCTTGTTGTTAATTTTTTGTTTTAATTCTTCACTTGTTAATTGTTTTGTCATTGTTAAATTGTTTTAATAATTGTGATATGAATATTGTTAATTCATTTATTTGGTTTTGTCTATAATATACGACCATCAGAGTCTCCTCTTCATTTAATAATAAATACAAATAGAATCCTTGTTTTGTCTTGTAAATTTTTTTTCTGAATTTTATTTTTCCTGTTTGTTCATCAGTATTTCCTTCACTCCAAACGACCGTGAATGTCTTATTACTTATGAATTCATCAATCCCTTTTTTTTGAAATTCAACTGTAATTTGAGAAAGTACTTCATCCTCAATACTTTTAATATATTTTGGTGTTTCGATTATATCCATTCGTGAATTATTAAACTGTTCCCTTCGATTGTTTTATATACCCATCTAATTATACCATCTTCATCCCAATACGAATCTGATTCTAAAAATGTGCCGTTGTGACATTTTTTTGTGATTTTGACTGTATCAAAATTTTTATGGTTTAGGTAATATAACATTTTCAAATCTAATTTCAATAGTGGTGATGTCCATTGATCAGATAATACACTATTATACTTACCCAAACTTTGAACTCTACGACATTTTACTTCGTCCCCTTCTTTATAAAGTCTGTATTCAATAGTTGCTCTATCTTCTGATTCCAAAGAACCTTTACGTAAAGATATAATCATATTCGAAGATTTCCCAATATAAGTTTTAACACAGTTAGATTGAATGTTACTTTCTTCGTTATAATTTGTTGAAGAATTTAATACAACAGGATAATATTCTCCGATTGGTTGTTCCAAATGGCTATAAACAAATTCCGGATATATTCTTTTGTAATGCCCTTTTCTATAAAATGACAATTTATCTGTCCAATCCAAGTGTTCATTTCTAAAAAATGGTGTATCTGGTTCATTGGACATCCACTTGATTTCAGTTTCCCCATACATTTTTAATTCTGTATACATTCTGATGTGGTCAATGAAACTATACATATCCAAAGCATTTTCGAAAAAAACTTTCTTAAATAAATTGAATACCCTGCGAAGTTCATCTTTACCAATAACATTTGTAAATTCGGCAGGAATTTCACGTTCAGGAATTTGGTATTCTGAATTCAACACATCGAGTATGAAATTTTCATCTTGATTAATCCAATCGTCACCGAATAATTTTCGAGCAATTTGGTATAAATCAACATTAAGACGATGACAATTATGAAGAGCTTTTTTTAGTTGTTTACCAGTCAATCCATTGTGAATCATAAAGGTGTCAACTAACCTTTTATCATTCTTTTTTAATATTTTTCTTATTTCTTTTCCAACTAACTTAGTAGAATAAAGATAGAAGTTATTTGGATATTTTATCCCCTTCTTATCCAAATAGAATTTGAATAATCTTTTATCAAAACTAAGGTCAGATGAATCCTCTCTTCCATCAACCTCATACATAAATTTTGAAACTGCTTCTTTGATTACATCAAGATGATTGTAAGAGAAGGACCATATGTGGTCTCTCATAACAAACGTTAACTCATTCACAGGTTCATTGTAAAAAAAGTTTCTTCGTAATTTATTATACACTTTTACTTTATTTTGACGGTTACGTAAATGCCCATTGTAAACATCTCCTGTCTTAAGATTGACTGTGATAAAATTAAGATTACGAACTGTTTTGAACCACGTGTTCCCAGCATTACGTCGTCTATAACCCTCATATACCTTGATAGAGACCTTATCTTCCGTTCTCTCAACAAGAACCATAGTGTAAGTCTTTAACACCATACAGAGAGGATTTCCATAGTTATAGACATAGTCCTCTTCAACACTAGAAGTATAATCTTCTATAAAAAGTTGTTGGTTTTTCTTTTTCTTTTTGTCCACCAAATCAAGATAATACCCTTCAAAAAATTCTTTATCGGGATTTGGATAGGTTAATGGACACGAGTCCTGATACGCAACAACCGTGTATGATTCATATTTAACTTTGAAAATTTCCTGTTTCATAATTAAAGTATAACAAAAAAAATGGGGAATATGAATCCCCCATTTTAATTAACAATAAGATTCTGCTAACTCCCAAAGATTAGTGTTAATCTTGTTGACCGCTTGAAAGTCTTTCAACTGTTTCATTGAAGTGACTCTACCTTTCTCAGATTGGTATTTCAAACCACCTCTAACAAACTTTTCCTGAATCACGTTGAAGGTTTTCCAAACTGTGTTTCCATTGTCTTCGTGTCTGAGAGGACGAATAAAATCTTCAACATTGATTTTAGGAATGGAACCTTTTTCCCAACGGATAAGTGCTGACTTATTAACAAAATCAACCGTTTTTTCTTCGTTCAAGAAAGAAGTTTCCATCTTACCTACAGAGTTTTGGATTACTGGCAGTCTCTCCGCAAATTGGTCTGTAATTTCTCGGACAGTATCCATGTCAAACTTCATGTGTCTAACTGAGATTTTGTCTGAGATAGATGTTGGAACTGTTAGTCCATTGGAACAAACAAGTCTGTAAAGACCAGCACTCACAGAGAATGTAGTGGTTCCATCGTGAGAGTTTCTGATAATCGCCTCAATCAAAGAATCTCCTACTTGAGGAAATTGACCATTACGTAGTCTCAACTCATGTTTAGAGTGAAGACCACGACCAACTTGACTAGCAGATGCCACATGCCAACCTTCACGGTCGAAATTTTCAAGAATATCCATTGTAGGTACGAAAGTGTACTTGTTGGACATTTTTGCAGATGGACTAGTCGCGAACACAGAGGGGGTGATTGTTTTGAGAATGTCAGTCGTTATCATATCTTATTAGTTTAGACTTCAAAGGTAAGATAAGAAATTTAATTCTCCAAATTCAATTCAAAAAAAGATCTCCAAAAATTGTTTTTTGTATTCCGTGAATTTTTTTTTCTTTTGATTGATTAATTTCTGAACACAAATCAAGTATTTGCGAATGGGTGAGGATAACATCCTCACCCTTCTCATAATTCTTAATCGCAACTTCTTTAACTTTCTTATAAAAAAATTCTTCCTTGTCTTTAGATACAAGGTTTAATAAATCATTAGGATTTTCTCTGAAAAACTTAATGACGTTATTCATGTATATTTCTACATCAAGATTCATTAGAATCGTCAAATGGTGTTTCAAAATCCCACATACCAGGTACTAATTCTTTATACTTTCCAGTAATAGAAGCTGGAACTTTCACATTAGGACAGTCTTTTAAGTTCAAAAACATAAGTGATTTTGAATTTCCCAAACACTCAGGTATCGTCGTCAACTCAGGGTTTTTCATGACCGCCAAAAAATTCAAGTTTTTCAAATTACAAATAGACTCAGGAAGGCTACTGAATGAAATATTTTCAGTCATTAGATGTTTCAAATTTTTGAAATTTCCTATTTGTTGTGGAATTTCTATGTCAACAATCCTGTCTCTGTTGATTACTGAAAAAGATTCCAATGTCTTAGGTAAACTCTCAAATAAGTCTTCTAATCCATACAAGGCAATGAATTTACCAACAGAACCAGACGTTAAACCATCAACTTTGAAATCTACACCTGAAGTACTTATAAGTCCTTTTGCAAATTCAGGTTTGAAGAAGTTTTTAAGTTCATTCATAGGACCGTTCAATAGTGCCACCAAATCCTGTTGACGGTCATCCTTATCCATAAATTGATTTGATGGGAAGTGAAACTGATATCTAGTTTTAGGTAGTCCTGTGTTTGGACTAATATCAGTATCATTTGGGTTGAAAACAACATATAATGGTCCGTCTTTGATATATCTCTCGAACCAACTTGCCCCTGGAGCTGAAGTACACCATCTTGTTTCTACGTTGTTACCACCATAAAAACATGCCGCCTCTTTTCCAACTTTTCCTTTATCTTCAATTTCCACAACTCTCCAATTAGGGCCGTCGAATACCAATTTAGCACCAGGGTGAACTGGTGCAGATTTTCTTTCCGCTTTAGTTGTAGTCGCTAATGTCAAATCAAAATCCTTAACCGCATCATAGAGTTGGTCAGGTGTCAATTTGTTGATGTCTCTCATTTCTTTAGGAAGACGACCTTTGAACCTCTCAAACTTTTTGAGGTCATCAGTTACTTTATACAAATCTTCCAAAAAAACTTCTTTCGCCACCTTTAATTCTTTTTCGTATGTATAATCACCAGGCTTACGTTCGCTCTCTGTTTTTGGCATCAAATAATGTTTTACCAACCATGGCACATAACTACCCGCTTTGATTTTACCTAATTCTTCGGAAGTAGCAGTTTCAATATCCACATTGTTCAATCTAGTCGTTGGGTCAGCCAAAACTAAATCCATAAATTCTTTCTTGGAAAGTTTTGGTTTTGTCCTATTACCCTCTTTATCCTCACCAGGTTTTGTTAATGCATTCAATAATACCTCAAATCTTGATTGTTCAACTATGATCGATTTTAATAACGAAGTAAATTTCATCTATTTTTAATTTATTAATAAATATATTGTTATTACAAAAATAATTAATAATTCAATATTAACAGCTCTTCTCCCATATTTTGTTTCGTACCCTTCTTAGCCGCTGCCGCTTTCGCAAATTCTTTTTTCTCCCATCGGAAAGTATCTTCAGGAAACCACTTATGTAACAATTCAAAATCATAATAAGATAAACTGAATTTTCCTTGAACCTTATTCAACACATTAGCTAATCTTTCATGGTCTTCTCTGTCGAAATCGTGATTACTATAATAGTTTTCAGTTTTCCAATAAGGAGGATCTAAATAGATGTAAGTTGTGGGAGAGTCATACTTTTCAATTACATCTTGAAAGTCTAAATTCTCAACATCAGTAATTTTTGTGAAATGTTCAATCCATTTAGGTTTACTGAGTTTGTCTCTAAAAGCAAGATACTTTGACCTATACTTTCCTTTAAGGTCTATAAAACTTGATGTCTCAGGTTTACTACCACTGAATACTTGCGATAATACATAGACATACTTTGCAGCAGTAACGTAATCAGGATATTCAACCTTAAATCCCTCACCAAATATTTCACTTTGAAAACTTACAAACTTTTCTTTTAGTTCAGGTTGAGTATTGTCCACACCAACTTGTTGAACTTCAATTTCATCCATAGCCCGTTGAAGTTCGGATGGATTTTGAACACACTTGAATAGGTTGTAATTTAATGGATTAAAGTCATTGTAAACGACTTTCTTTAGGTTTGGATACTTCTCCAAGTCCATATTAAAAAAACACCAGAACATACCTGAAAATGGTTCTACGTATGTTTCCATGTCTGTGGGATAGAATGGGACTATCCACTTCCCAATTTTTGATTTACCACCAATATAACTTATCATGGGACAATGATAATAAAAAAAATTAAGAAAAGCAATTACTTATAACAATTTTTGTACGGGCGACATGAAGCTTTCTGAGTAAATCCCATTTCGTCACACGGGGTGGACTCACAATAGGATTTACTATACTTACGAGGTTTTTTATATTTTCCCTGTTCCTTCTCGTCAAGGTACATATAAAGAATTCGACGAATTTGTTCACTTAACATACTTATAATTATGGCAGAATGTAAAAAATGTAATCAAAAACCAACCAGTAAGACTCAATATTTTACCATTATAGTTGGAGTTTATCTATTATCCTCTTCAGTATATGGTACAATTAAAATATTTGAATCTATTTTTGAGCTATTTAAGTAGTCTTCTCGAATTTAACGTTCAATTTCAAATACATATCCCCTCCATTATAACCCTTTCCTCTCAGTCTCAATGGCTTGGAGGTATCAAATATTTTTGGTGAGTCTATTCTTAACTCACCATCTGGATGTGGTATACTATATTTTTCTTTTTTCAAATCTTCCAAGTTGAAAAATAAATTATATATCAGGTCGTTGTTGAACTTTTCGAATCCATCTTTAGGTACCACCTCGATTTGAATAACCAAGTCACCATATTCCCCATTCTTAAAATCACCAGCCTTATCAATTTTTAGATATTGTCCGCTATCAATACCCTTTGGTATTCTTATTCTTAAATCAGCTGCGGATTGTTTGGTACCACGACCATCACATCCATAACATTTGTGAACTAAAGTATGACCTTTACCCCCGCAAGTAGGACAAGCCGACCTAACTTGTTGGCTCATAAATGCCGTTCCAAAAGTTTTAATAAAAAAACCTTGTCCTTTACAAGATCCACAAATTTGTTGTTCACCACCAGATCCACTACATACATTACAATGTAACTCTTTCATGTACTGTATATTTTTGTCATCACCTCTGTAAGATTCTACAGGACTGAGCTGTACTTTCAGAATTTTGTCAGGAGCACCTTTTCTTCTTGGTTGTTGAAATCCTCCTCCTCCCCCGAACATTTGTGAAAACATTTCTTCATAGGATGTACCTTGAAATGGATTCTTGCCTCTGTTATCATATACTTGACGTTTTTCAGGATTACCGAGTGTATCATACGCCTCAGCAATTTCTTTGAACTTCTCTTCTCCTTGAGGATTTTTGTCAGGATGGTATTTTGCCGCAAGTTTGCGATACGACTTTTTTATTTCGTCCTGAGACGCTTTCTCTTCAACTTCTAATATTTTATAGTAATCTTTCATATATGGAGAACTACTTGGTAGTCTTGTTTAAGAATAAAAAAAAGAAAAGAATTATAAAGAAATTTATAACATTCTCCCGTGCTAAACAATTTTATGATAAATTAATCGAAGAATCAAACGAAGTATTATTTGATGTTAAAGTTGAAGCAGGGAAAGAATCAAAATATGAGTTGGGAATAATAGAAATGAGTGACAAACAATTAATTCCAGTTTATATGACCGATGAGTTTGGTAGAAATATTAAAGTAAAACTTGATGAGGATGGGATGACCTTGTTCAAAATACAACCATATAAAAAAGAAGAAACTTTATACGATATAAAAGAAAATAAGAAAATAACCACACAGGTTTTTATAAAAAAATATCTCAAAGGTGATGGTCTTAAAATGATTTCGGTACTTAACAATAAAATTATTGTTCAAGAAGACGAAAAAATACACTTGTTCACATTAAAATTAGAAAGTGAATCTTCTAGATTTGTCGATTGTTTATCCTCCTATTTTTTCAAAATTAAAAGAGGAGATTGTTTGTTTGTTAAAGATTATTCAACCGCACAAAGAAAATCTTTATATCAGTTGTTAGAATCTGCAGGTATAGATAAAAAAATACTTTATAGAAAGTTTACGACTTTACCTCAGTCAAAATAAAATGGAACTCAGTTCCTGAAATATCTATTGAAAATTGTTTGTGTTGCCTATCAATTTCTCGAAAGTGATTAATAACACTAGTATATTCCCCTTTTGGTAATTCAAAAACAACTGTTGCTTTGCCACTAAAAATAGTTTGACAGGATTCAGCAATCAATGCCAACTTTTCTAGTTCCCCAAAATTAGTATTTTTATCTTCTGCCATAGTGTTAGTTTTTTAGGTATTGGGAATAATTCTTCTTTTTTGATTTTTCGGAGTTCCTCGATGTATTTCTTTTTTGTGTTCTCGATTTCCTTATTGTCCTTCAGTTTTTCACTTTCCAACCAATTCAGTATCGACTGGTTCCTGTTCGTCTTGCTCATATTCTAAATCGTCTTCAGTTTCGTCTAATTCAACATTTAATTCAGGTGTATCATCCTCTTCTTCAAAATAGAAATTCAAATTTTTGAGTTTGTCCAAGTCAGTTTTTTCAAACGTGTTTTTTAATTGCTCTACAGTCTCCTTAAACAATCTTTCCTTCAATTCTTTCTCTTTATTTAATTTAATAATTTTAGCAATTTTGATTAAAGTTTTGGAAACTTCTGATTCATCAGTTGCCGAAACGAATGAAATACCTTTGAGGTTTTGATTTTCCGCTTCAAATCCAACAATTTGACCTTCATCAACAAGACTCTTGGGGAGTGCCCATTTAGTTGGGAAAACCATATCAAAACTTAGATAGTTTTTTAGTTTTCTGATTGAATGTAGATATTCGACAAATGGACTTAATTCTTTATAAAAACTCATGATACGTATATGTAGGTGATGATATAACTTATTGATAAACCTAAAATTATAAGTTCCCTGTTAGTATAAACCAATGGTTTTGGAGTCTTTTCTAACAGGGCTCTCACAATTTTTAATCCGTGTCTTAATGACACTAATATTGTTAACACAAATATAAACAAATATATTGTATTAATATTATGCATTTTTCTCGGTTTTGCTGTGTTCAAGAACTTCAGTTCTAAATTCTTGAAGTAATGCTTTTAATTCTTGTGCAGATTTTCTTGCACGGGTGCCCGCACTTTTATTGCCTTTATAGAATTTAGTTGCATCAACTGATAATAACTCAGTAAGTTCTTTGATTTTTTCTAATGTTTCCATTTCTAATATAATTAATGTTTATTGTTTATGTTCATAAAAATAACTTTATTTGCTCTTGTGTAAATAGAGTATGGTTTTTTCTACTTAACATTTTTTTCCATCATCTTGTAAATTTCAGTAATCATGTCTAAATCCGATTTACTAAATGGTTTGGACATGTTGAATATTTCATCTAAAAATACAGGCACGGAATCTTTAACATTCTTCTGAGTTTGATTGTAAAATGTGTCCATATAAAATGATTTCAAATATTCTTTGTGTTCCCCATCTATGGTGATAGTAATATTTTCTTTTTGAAAATTTTCAACCATTTTACGCCAGCACCAGTTGAAATGAGATTTTTTATCTTCGGGGGATAAAACTATTTTAGTCTCAGGTGAATCTCCGTTCGAATCACCCATGTAGGTGTCAGTAATAACATAATTTAATGATTTGAATATATCCCCATATAATTCAATTTTTTCATAAATCATGTTGTTCACGTTAAACCATGTAACCACTTCATCATTGGGAAGTGGCTTGGCTATCCAATTAAAAAAATTCTCCATAGAGTTCATCTATGGAGAATATAATATAGATTTTATAAATGTGAATTTTTATTGTGTTTTTCTGTTGTAACCAATAAGATTTTTCATCTTTTCCATTTCTTCAGAGATAACTTTTGACTTTTTATCTTCTTTTGATTCAAGTTGGTTCATTATTTTCTGAGCTTTGGTAGTTGAGCTCTTTTTTAATCCACCAGATTGTCTTTTGTCACCAGCGATATCAACAGGTTGTGATTGTCTTTTGTAAGAGACATTCTTTTGTTCAGCTCCATACAAATTGTCGTCAAAATTCTTTTTGAACCTTGCTCCAACTTTTTCACTTCTCTTAGAAACATTACCTAAAGCTTCTCCAACTTCATCAGTAACTGCGTTTCCATTTTTAGAACTACCTTTAAGTTGATTTGAAATCATCTCATCATCAGGTTTGATTTCGTCATAAACTAAGTTAGTCATTCCAGGGTATGCGAAAGCCTCAATATATTCATCGACAGCATCGGAAGGATGATATTTCTTTTCGTTATGTTCTTTTTCCATATCGTAATTACTTTGAGGGAAATCATCAGGATTTTCATCATATGATTTTTCACCTGAGAACATATCTTTCATATAGTCCTTCATTTTTTTGATTACTTCTTTAGCATAATCATCATTTTCTTTTTTGTTAAGACCTAAAACCTTTTCAGTTTTTTTCAATCCTTCAGGACTTTTCTTTGAAATGTTTGCCTTTTCGTCAATATCTTTTACTGACTGTTCCATTACAATTTGTTCAATTAGGTCAATCAATTCATCCTCAGTCAATTTCAAAGAAGATTTTTTACTTCCCTTAACATCATATGTTTTACCATCTACTTCGAAAGTATCTTCTCCTTCTTCTCTCGCATTTGCTAATGCTCCGGTGAATTCATTACCCTCTTCTGTTTCAGACTCATCCACATCATCACCTTCTTTGGTTTCTTTTTTATCTCTAAGTTTTTTGAAGTCAGCAGCGGTGATTTTACCTTTTGGTGGAGCAACATCAATCTTTTTTTGATTACCATGAAGTTCTTCACCAACTTCAATTTCAGTCCATTCACCTTCACCTAAATTTTCATAAATTTGTCTGACTTTATTTTCAATTTCCTCGTTTAATATTTTGGAAACTATTTTGTCTATATTGATTTTGAAATTACTCATCGTTTTTTATTTTTATTTATAAATATCCTTAGTTGTTTCTTTTATTCTTCATTTGGTATTCACGCTCCAAAATAGTTATGATTACAGATTCTTCTATATTCAATTTGTTAGCAACATTTTTTATTGCCTCCTTAACGGATTCATTTTTACTCAATTTAAGGTTAGTGATATCCCCTTGATTACAGTATGGAAATTTTGTACACTTCTTTTTGATTTTAACAAATGACCCACCCTTATATTGAGTTTTCCTACTCGGTCCCCAATCCTTCTTAGTTGTTGATTTTGCCCACATTGCGGGTGTTTCATATCCTCCAGATGAACCTGTTGTGGTTGCCTCTTTCGCTTCAACTTTTTCAACATCACTCTCCTTTAATTTTGGAGTTTCACTTCTACTTCTCTCCCAAAACTCGTCATCTCCTCCGAACACTGGACCTGAATATGCCCCTGAGGAACCTGAACCAGTTGCCTCTTTGGGCTCCGATTTCTTAATTTGTTTGAATGAACATCTTTTCAAAAAATCTACGTGGTCAAAATCAACTTTTTCCCTCTTCAATTTTTTAATCATATTCTGTGTAACCTCTTTTCTATTAGATGTATCTTTAATTTGTTTGATAATGTCAATTATCCCATCAACCATTTCTTTATCATTTTGGTTGTCTTTGATATCTTTTGTCTCCATCTTAGATAATTTATCGTAATACTTAGGGTCTTCTGATATGTGATCCATAGCAATTTCTTTTGCCATTTGTTTATTATCAGTATGTTCCATTTCAACTTTAATCCCTTTGTTGAATTGTTTTGTTAACATTTTAACATCAACTTTGTGTTTTTTGGCAAGTTCCTCCAAACTTTTACTATCTGCAACACCACCTTCAAGTTTTTCTTCTTTGAATCCTTGTTTGTATTTCATGTGGTCACCTAAAGTTGATTTATTTAAGGATATCTGTGAAAATGCTTTATCTAAATTACTTTTGAATAATTCTCCTGAACTCTCCATAGTTATGCATTTTTAAGTCTAGGTTCCCAATAACTTCTATTGACCCACATAAATTGATAGAATTCACGGAACATTCTTATTGTAATGTCCTTAATCTCTCCTTCAAGTTTACCTCGTTTGATTTCTTTTTGAATGGTGTCCATTAAATGGTCTTCAAATTGTTTAATGGTATTATGATTCATAAAGGATTTTATTTCTTTACGAATCATAACTTCTATTTCTTTTTGTTCTGAACTTGTAAGTGCCATTAGTTACTTAGTAGTAAAAGTGATGTTAATGCTAATCCGGTAAAGGTTCCAACTTTCCATAGGAATGTTTTGGCTCTTTGACCTTTTAATTCTTTATGTAAACTATCCGTTAATTCTTTAGATAGTTTAAGTTGTTCATCTTTTTTTCCAATGATGAACTGATTGTTGTCATCTTTCTGAGTCAAAATAGTAATAATTCCATCCTTTTGAATTTCTCTCTCCTCTAATTTTTGAAACTTAAGTTTCATTAAATTCATTTCCTGTTTCAACCCATCATATCTCAATAGGTCTTGATATACCAACCTTGCTACTCTTACATTCAGGACAACTTTGGTAGTATCGACCGTCTCAGTTTGAATAACGCTCTGCGAAAAGCCTTTCAAGCTCAGCATTACCAATAAACCCAACACTAATAACTTTTTCATCAGTTTGTTCTTTTACCATCTCTATATTATTATCGATTTCATGAATTTCTTTAGTAATCGAATTAACTGTTTCCTTGATTACCAAAACTTTTTCATCCATCTCCTTATTAACCAATTGGGCCGAGTCTACCTCACTTTGAATATTCTCAATTTTTTCTTTATAAGATTTCACATCGGTTTTAATCCCGTTGGTATTAAAAATATTCCATAACGCCAATACTATTATTATACCTAATAATATGTTCTGTCTATTATTGATTATTTTTTCTCTCATTATACTGGTGCCTCTTGAGTTTTTTTTCTATTAGCCAAAACTTTACCCCACTTGGACTTAAATTTTTGGTAAAATTGTTGTAGTTTATTTATCATAGTAAGGAATTCACTATCAACCTTAATCATTTCACCGTTAATATAAATTCCACTGTCTTCTCCAATCGTAAAAATAAATTCAAGGTCTCCATCGATAAGTTTTCCTGACCATTCAACACTATTTTTATATACGTTAAGGGTTTCGAAATCTACCAGGTCAGAAACCTCTTCAACGAATTCATCCATAGTTTCTTGGAACGCCACTTTCTCATCAGTGGTAATATCCAAATCACTTCTGTCTTTGCCATGAAGTTTCAATATACCACCTGAGATTCTATATTTTTGGGATTTATCCTTTGGTGTTGGTTCTTCTCCACTTTCAACCTCAGTCTCGGCTGTGTCATACTCGACATCTTGGGCTATCCTACTTTCAACATCTTTAGCAACGTTTATTTGTCCCTCTTGCTCAAAGAGTAATTTGGACTTCTTTAATAGAGATTTAATCTCGTCGTACCTTTCGTTATGCAAATTGCTCATTTTCTAAAAATTTAATAAAGGTTTCGAAATTGAAAGATGGGTTTAGATCCGTATAATTGGAGTCGTAATTACTTCTTGAGCAAATCCCTTCGAAGTTTTCTATACCATCCACCTTTGTGTTATGACCTACACACGTCTTTTTAATTTGGAGAGTTTCTGTTAAGTGTTTACACAATTCAGCAGTCATTTTGATTTGCTGAGGTGTGTAAGGTTGCCAGAAATAGAAATCTCTCCATTTTTTTTCGTAAACCTGTTCATTATAAATACTTCCTTTCCAGTTAATATAATGGTTGGTCAATGGTTTCTTTTCCATCCAACCTAAATTTTCCAACATTACAAATATTGAAAGTTTGTTTGTGATGTGGTCATCGAAAAAATTACCATACCCTTGGTCCGATAACAACTGTAAAACTTTCCCTTCTCGGGTCACAACGTAGTTAGGTATTTTATCATACTTGGAATTATACCTAAATTTAAGGGAAGCCAAGTATTCCTCGACTTCCCTTGAAGTATGACACAAAATTATTTGTGTCTTTTTTTTGTACTTGACCACTGATTTGAAATTTCCGTGTTTTTCAATATTAACCATGACTTCTTACATAACTGAGTCTTTTCTTTTCGGATTCATATAATGGTGACTCATCTTCAAAAAAATCGGATTCATCTTCCATTTGTTCAAGGGGTTCTGTCACTTCAGTTTGTAGTGAACCGAATTTTTGTTCGTTCAGTTTTCTTAATTCATCTTCCAACCTTTCCAATTCTTCTTTGGTTGGAGTGTATTTTTCTTGGTCAATCTGTGCTTCCATCTTACCAGCCTGAATACTCAACTGGTCAATATCTACAACCTGAGGTTGTGGTACTGGAACTTTTTTCTTCTCCTCTTCTTCAAATTTTACCAACATGTGTAAAAATGAAAGAGAAATTATTGGTAACATTCCACCAGAAAACAAAGATAAAAATCTTTTATGACCAACATAATCACCCGATTCAACTCCCAAGTATGAAACCAATGGGTCAACCAAATCAACCCAATCCTTAAATGCCTGTGAATTAATATCAATGTACTGATAAGCAAAGAAAATATTTCCAATGAATTGTATTAGAGTTACAATACCAAATGGGAAATATACCTTGGATCCCATCTGGGCAGATATTGCGGCAAGTGCTGACAATGCGGCAATTTCAATTCCAACAGACAAATATATTGACCAACTAACAGGATTTGACAATCCATACCAAGAAGTAACGTGGGATATGGAAACAAATGCCACAGTTAGAATTGGAACAAGGAAAGAAATATAAATTATTGCTTTGAAATTTCTTTGTACCCAATTCATTTCCTCTGTAATTTAAGTTTTTTTATCTCGTCTTCAATTTCAGTTTGTCTTCTAACATCGAATAACTTTCTATCAGTTGCCTGAATCATTCTTTTCTCCGCCTCCAAACCTGAAATTTGTAGTTCAATGTTTAATTCTTGTTTAGTATAGGTCGAATCTTTGATTGTAGTAATCTCTTGTCTCACTTTGGTTAATTCTCTTGAATCACCACAGGACTTAAATAACGTAAGTAATGCAATTACTAATACGATTATCACGAAGTTGTTTTCTATAAATTTTTTCATATCGATTTTATTTTAATTTATCCTTAAAATATAAAAGGTGTATTAAATAAATACACCCTTTTTTTAATTTACAAATAATCGAACAGAGATGCTGTCTCGTTTCTTAACTTTCGTAGTGCTTTTTCTTTGATTTGTCTCACTCGTTCCTTAGTCAAATCAAAGTCACTTCCGATGTCCTCAAGTGTTCTAGTTGAACCAGATAACCCAAAATAATCCTCGATAATAACTTTCTCTCTTTCGTCCAACACATCCAACATACTCAAAAGTTTTTCTTTCAACGTATCTTCGGTGGATAAATTTTTATCAGCAGCATCGGCATTAGGGTTAACCAAAATGTCCAACAAGGTATCTCCTTCCTCATTAAGTGGATTATCCAAATTAATGGTATAAGGTAAACTCACCATTTTATCAGGTAACGCCACACCAGCCTTTTCAAGTTCCTTCTTAGCCTTATGGAGTTCTTGAACAACGTTTACTGGTAGACGAATGGTACGAGCATTCTCATTCAAAGATTGTAAGATTGATTGTCGAACCCACCAAACCGCATAAGAAATAAATCTTAGTCGTTTTGTCCAATCAAAGTTTTCAATCGCCTTCATCAAACCAAGATTACCCTCAGCAATCAAGTCAGACAAATCCAAACCTTGATTTTGATATTGTTTGGATACAGTGATAACAAAACGTAAGTTTCCTTCCAACAATTCTTTTTGGATCTCTTTCTTCTCTTCTTCAGTGATGAACCCTGATAACATTCTCTCTGCGAGCTCTCGCTCTCTCTCAGGAGTCATGACCTTAATCTTTCTGATGTCTTTCAGATAATGACTAATCTCTTCTTGATTGATTGGAATTGAGGATTTTTCTTTCATATTAGTTATTGCTGTAGTTTTGAAGTAGAGTTAATTCGTGTTTTGTAAGGGAGTCCATTCCTAATACGTTAATCTTATCTAAGATGGTGTCCAAAGTTGTTTTGGTTGCTGGAGTACCCATCCAATATGGCATCTTTTTGAAATGTGATTCTAATTCGTTTGAAAAACTGATATCGAGTTCATCCTCATCAAAGTCGTTGTACAAATCAGTATTCTCGATAACACCTTTCATATCGATTGAGTAATCGTTATTTGCACCAGGATTATCTAAATCAAATAAGTGACCAGATTTTTCGTAAGGGATATGAACTGACACTTTGTCAGATACTTCTGTCAAAATTAGTATTTCACTATCTTTATGAATAAGACCGGAAATGTATTCAAAGATTTCGTCTTTAGGTACCTCTGTCGCAAAATGTATCATCAAGATTCCTCCTCCGAATTGATACTTCATGTTTGGTGAATCCACCAAGGGAGCAACTGACATTACCATTTCATTACAATTGTTGTCTGTAATGAAATTACCAATAAGTGTGACTAAATAGTTTTTCATATGTTCGATTATTTGTTTACAAAGTTACTAATTTTTTATTTAACTCAAAATAAACTCTTCCTTTTGTTCCCGAATGTTGTTCGTACCACTTACCATCTTTATCCTTCCACACATACGGATTTGTGGGGTCAACAGTCCATCTATATTGAGAATAAAAATCAAAATCTTTTTTCAATAAATTGGACTTATGTGAATCATGAAACTTTTGATTTCCCCACCAATCAGGGTAGGTTACTGGTTCATCAATGTCTTCCCTATCCATAGTGTTCTTGAACCCACGTTTAACCCACTCGTCAATACTTGCGTTCAAGTATACTTTCAAAAGTGGAACGTGGTTCCTCCACATAACAGAGCATGGATGGTTAATCCACCCTTTGTAGGGGGTACCATCCAACTTTAATCTGCCAGTGATTGCACTGATAATTTGATAGGTTTCAACTCGTTGTTTACCGAGTCTCTTGTTGTCAAGGACTCTCATTGATTCAGTAATGTCTGAGTAGGGTAGGAATGTTTGCATATCACAAAGATATACATTACGAATTAAATCGCACTATTCCCATTCCAAAATTTGTTTGTTAATTTTGATTAATTGTTTTTTCAAATATTTTTGTACTAACTTTTTGAAACCTTCGTACCACTCTTGTTTTCCCTTGTCTGTAAATACCAATTCTTTTTTAGCGTTTTTGATTTGAAGTTGACCCTTACCTAACGCTCCTACTCCCAAAATGGAAATATCCAACTCCCAAATGAAGAATACTTTGATGTCCTTAATGTTTACCCAGCCGTTTTCGAGTTTATAACTCACAGATACATAAATAAGTTCTTTCTTGTCGGACAAGAATAATTTTTTAATCTTATCAATAGACGTAAGATTTGGCATCGAGAAACCAGATTCCAAATTATGAGTCTTTGGGTCGATATAAAACGACACCAAGTCAGAAACTAATGTAACATCTTCGATGGATTTTTTACTTCTTGCCCTTATAGTTTCAGTAATCAAATCGCTTTTAGCGTTCATTAGAATTTCAGTTACCTGACTTTCTACTAAATCACCTACAGTTCTTTGCATACCACCATCAACCAATTCGAAATTTTTCAGGTTTTCGGTTAACAAATTCTGAATGTACTCTTTTACCACTGTCTTCTTTTTCATCTTTTAATTAATTGGTTTATAGAATTAAACATTGTATTGAAAAACAAAGATAGACATTTTTTTTTATTCTCCAAAAGAATAATCATAGGTTAAAGCATCGTGATGTACGATATTTTTGTTGAGGATTTCCCATATCCTTTCTGTAGGATATGGACCTGCTAACCGTGTTCTACACTCAATAACATTATCGTCCATAAATTCAACTCCATATGTTGTTGATAAGGCTTGTTCTAATGTACAACCACTTCTTTCCATCTTTCTAATAACAACCTCAGATAAGAATTGTCCATCACCACAAGAGTTATCCAGGAACGTCTTTGTTGGGTCTGAGAATAAAGTTGGGTCCTCCTGTTCAAGTTTGTCTAACATCTCTTGAACCAGTAAGGTTGGGGTAAATACTTCCGCGGTTTGTTTAATACGCAGTTTGTCACGATCTACGCCCGACATATATTCCCTGTTTCTAGAATGTTGAATATAGTCAGTCATCAATGAACTCCCTCCAAAAATCTTTTCTGAAAGTTGAAATTACTTTATGGTTAATGGTTAACTGACCCACAGCACACAACTCCATTAGTTTCTTAAACCTAGTACTATCCAAAGCCCTTTTAATATATGGTAAATTCTCAACATCATCCGATATAGCATAGGCAAACTGAGTCAGAGCAAATTCACCTGTTTCATCAATATAACTTCCAACTGAAGAAATACGACCGTTACTCCAAATAACTTTTGGTACTCCAAAATGCCCATTCTCGTTTGTATTTGAATAATGAAATGTCGGTTCACTCAAATAATTTACAGTATAGACACATGGATATATAAAATCATTTTCCTGAACTTTAGAAACATTACTTTTGTCTGTACCATAAGCGGAACGACTATATATCAACTCCACCTTTTCCTCGCCATCTCGAGCAATTAAAGATTCCACTTCAGATAATGAACCGTTTGGTATAAACTCTAAAGTATTCAGATTGACTTCATCTATAGTTCCGTCTTGGAAAGTAATTTCAGTTAATATTCCATCATTTACTGTATTTTCTAATAAATAATAGTCAAATCTTGTTTCCGCGCCAAAAACCTCCATACCTTTCTTTTCATTATTAATTGACAAGAAATGTAATTTTTTATTTTTTATAATTTTTTTAATATCCGAGAATTTACCCTCAATATTTCTCCACCCTGAGGGATGTATTAAACTCAAATAACCACCTTCCTTCAAAATACTTAAAGACTTATGAAAAAATTTGTTCCATAATGGTTCTGTTTTTTTATTCCCAACCTTCAATTGGTATGGTGGATTACCTAATACAACATCAAATTTCATTTTAATTAATTCATTCAAAAAATCTTTATGTCTAACATTTTTAAGACCACGACGTGTTAAGTGATTAATATACTTAACTCTAATATCATAACCGTAAACACGAGATTTTACATCGTCTTCGGTATACCCATAAATATAAACCAAACGTCTTACAATCTCAAGTAAGAAGGTTCCCTTACCCATACAAGGGTCTAGAAAAGTGGCATTTGGATTTCTCCAAACTTCTTCAGGAATTTTATCTAAAATTTCACACACTAAACTAATAGGCGTAAAAACTTCACCTTTTGACAAATCCGCCTTCCACTTCAAATATTGAGTCATTTTCATATTACAAAGGTACAGTTTTTTCTTCTTTATTATAAGAAGTGATAATAGTATTTAATAATTTTTCAGACAAAGCTCCTGTCAATATGATCTTCTTAACTGTTTGACAATCAAGTCCTACTTCAAAAACAACCTCCTCACAGTAACCTTTCTCATCAATCATATCCAAGGTTGTTACAATATTATCAGATTCACAGTTGTTAATCTCAGATATTTCAACAATGTTCTCAACAATATTTGATAATACTTCTTTTAGTTTTTGACGAAGATCTTCAACAACTTTCTGATTCTTCTTTTCTTCTTTATTCTTCTCTTCGTCAGTTCTGACTACTTTAGTTGAATCTACCCCCTCTATCTTTTCTTGTTCAGTTTGATTGTTAACTTCAACACCAGTTAATAACTTAACCAACTCAGAATCATTAATAACTGAATCGACTTTAACAGTTTCCATTCCAACACGAATCAACGCACTTGAACTAATTAATTTGTCCGCATATTCATCAGACACAATTGGTTCCATCATACCTTTATCATTAACAAAGATATTAACAGAACGGAGTACTCTATGGATACCGTCACTTAATTCATTAACTTGAACTTTCTCCCCTTCGTAAATCAAGTATTCATCAATAGGATTAACTTGTTCACGATTAGGGTCCAATGATAATGAAATTATATTACCATTGACTTTGTTGTCACCACTGTAGGTTTTACCAGGAGTTAGAACACGAGAAACTTTTTGAGTGATAGTCGCATAGGACCCACGATCGAACATTAAAATTACCGTATCAATCTCAGATACAGAAAAACTACGGGACCCCATATCTTTACTGATGAAGACAACTTTCTTTCCTTCTCTCTGAGCACGAGCAACAACCTTTTTTGCCATTTCTTCAGCCTCTCTGTTAGAGGTCTCATCTCCGTTAATTAACTCAACAATAAATTGTGGCCCTAAGTTTTCCTGAACCAACTTGTGAAATTTCTTTTGTTGTTTCTTATCAGGAGTACCAGCAAAAATCATTGTCACATCTTTAGGACAAATTTCACTAGTATCCAAATCTACCAAGTATGTTAATTTCCCATTGTAAACCCCAAACAAAGATTTAATCAAATTAGATAACACAGGTTTAGCTTTATCTACATCCGCGAATAACTTATTCCAATCGGTTCTGTATTCAGGTTCGATACTGTAGAAATTATCAATTACACCACCCAACGACAATCTCATAAATTGAGGAACTACAATGTTCTTAACTGAATTTTTACTTTCGTCAAGAGAATCCAATCCAACCTGAATTGGATGAGACCCTTTCTTAACCATTAACATATCAGTATAAGACCATCTTATGATATTATCTCTAAGATTTAATAACGGTAATGCGACACGCTCGATTGCGGTACCTGTCATATAGATATTCAACCCACAATTTAAGTAATCAATTTTTCCTTGACTATTCATTCTGTGGGCACCAAAGTCAGCTTCATCAATAATTGATACTTTATCCTTACTCGGAAGTGATTTTATCATCTCCAACTTTGATTCATGTTCTCTCATGTGTAGTGAGATCGCAACTACAATCAATTTCTTACCATAGTTATCTTCAATGACTGACTCCAAGTCTTCATCAGGTGTAACAAACACCATATTAGAGGAATATCCTCTGAAAATATAAAATTCTTTTTTGAATGAAGTTATTGCACTTAAGACATACGAAGGAATCACACAAAGTTTGACCCCATGATTCAAAAATAATGTATTTAATAAATCAATTGACCATACCGTTTTACCAAATCTTGGCGCCAACTCCAAAGCAAAGTCAATTTTTTTATATCCAAGACGCAATTCATCTTGATACTTCATCAAAAATTGATTTTTAATAATTGTTTGGAAATAACGAGGAACGTACTCAACCCTAGTGTCTTGTGAAGTCTCAGAAATAATTTGACTCATAACCGTAACAACTTCATCGTCAGAAGTAAATCCACCATACCATTCTCTGATAATGTGAACATACCCCATAGAGGTTAACTTTTTGTGTACTTCATGGTCAGTTAATTCAGATTCACCTTCCCAAACTTTTTCAGGATTTTCAGACATTGCGGTACGTGCTTGTTCCTTAATTCGAGCATCAGCAGTTCTTTTTGTTTGACCAAATTTGTATTTACCTTTTTGTCTATCGGTCGGAGTCGTATGTACGTACAGTATGTTCATACGACAAATATACTAAAAATTATTAAATAAAAAAAAATCTCACAATTATTGTGAGACTTTTGAAATGTTATCGACCTTATTTATCCTGACCACGTTGTTGGACCAATTATTGACAAGTGGATTGTGAGTTATTACAAATATCTTCTCGAAGTAATCTCTCATCTTGGTGAAAAATTCCCCAACCATTTCAAGATTATCATTAGATATTTTCCCGAACACCTCGTCCCAAACAATAATATTTGGTTTTGGAAGTGAACAAACCTTTGATAACACCGCTCTTAATGCCATCGCAGCAATTGTTCTTTCATAACCAGATCCTGACACCATTAGTTTTTCAACACCAGTGGAGTTATCTATCATAATGAACTCAACCTCATTCTTGTCGTTGATGCGAATTTCCAAACTGAAGTACGCTGAGTCCTGAAGTAATCTCTGAAGTTCAGAGTTAATCAATGGCATCATGGTCTTCAAAATTACTTTAGAAATTCCGTTCTTGCCATAGATGTCGACGTAGATTTTGTAAATCTTCTCACGTTCAAACTCCTCAGCAATCTTAAGAATAATGTCGTTGTTCTTTTCGATTCTTGACTCCAAAGATTCTATTCGTGTTGAATTTGTGGTCTGTGTTCTTTCATAACCCCTCTTTTCATTAATAAGTTCATCGATACGTAAACCAGCCTTAACTAACTGAGCATCAATCTCATTGTTTTTCTTAATCTTGTCTTGGACTTCCTCGTACCTTTTGAGTTTATCTTTGACTTGATTCAATTTGAGTTGAGTGGATTCCAAAGATAATTCATACTTCTCCTTGATGAGTTTGTTTCTTTCATATTCATCAAAGTCTTTTTTGAGTTGTGTGAAGGATTGTTCTTTCTTCTCGTACCCATCAATTTCTTCTTTGAAATCCTCAACAAGTCTTTTGAATGAATCGAGTTGTTTAATTTTCTCGTTGGTCAATTTAGCCTCCATCAATTTGATTCCACAATGTTCGCATTGGATTCCATCACCATATTTTTCTATAAGGTCTTGGATTTCTTCGACTTTATTCTCACAGGTAACCAGTTCGGCAAATCTAGATTTGATTACCTCTTTTACATTATCATGTTTATCTTCATGATAAAACTCTTTTGGTTCAACGATTTTGATTTCGTTGATTTGTCTTGTGATACTATTTTTGGATTCTTCGAGGTTACTAATTGTTGACTGTAGTATCAATGGGTTCAAGATGATAAGTTCCTTATCCAAATCCATGAATTTAGATTTGAGGAGATTGTCCTTGTAATCTTGTCCCTTCTGAAGTCTTGCGTCCACGTCTGAGATGTTTTTGGATATCTGATTAATCTCATCCTTCATTCTACCTATCTCCTCACCAGAGTTGATATTATCCTGTTTTAGAGACTCTGTGTTATAGACATTGGATACCATTCCTTTGGAAAACTCAGAATAAATTTCTTTACCAGTTTCTTCCTTTTTCTTTAGGAATTCTAATCCAAGGAATCTACTCAAGACCTGTCCTCTCGCAGTTGGTTTCGCCTCCAACAAGTCCTCAAGATTGGATGCGGTGGTAACAATTGTCATCAAGAAATCCTCCATACTTCCGATGGACTTCTTCATGAAGTTCTCAGTCTCTCTTCTTTGTTCTCCTGTGAAGTTTTGTAGTTGTCCGTCAGCAAGTTTTTTGAAAAACTCCAACTCAGTTTTGATATTCCATTCACCAGCCTTGGACTTCTTTCTTTCTATTTGACGCAAGATAACATAATCTTCACCATCAATGGTAATGTCACCTTTGACTGAAACTTTATTCACATCGGTAAACCTATTGAAGATTTCTTCTGCCTTCTGAGTTTTGGTAGTTGTGTTGAAGAATAAGAATAATAGAAGGTCAACTGTCAATACGGTCTTACCTCCAAAGTTTGGTGGATCTGATTCAACAACCGTTATACCATTACACTTTTCAAAATCAATTACCTGATTCTGTCCATAGGAAAGAAAATTACTGAACTCAATCTTCTTGATGTACCATCTTTTGAATGGTGTCACCTCAACCTCATTCACTAACATTTTATTTTCAACCGCAAGGTCGATGTTCATAAGTTGGTCGAAGTATTGGTCTTGACCTTTGGATTCCAAATAACTCTTCACCAACTCCTTTTGATAATTTTTATCCATGATGTTTACTGAAACATCAATAGTCTGCATGGATTCATCATCAGAAGTTTTTACTTTGGTAATTACATTAATGTTTGTTGAAGAATACTTTTTCATGAAGTACTGCTTCACCGACTTAATTCGTTCCTGAGTAAAGTTTTCTGGTGTGTCTTCCCAAATTACCTGTATATAAGGATTTTCCAAAATAGACGTATCTATATTATTTGGCATATTTGTGTAGTTGTAAGTTGGATATGGATTAAACAAATCCCATTTCATTTTTATTGTTGTGTTTCAGAAGTTCCGTTTTGTTCAGGATCTTGTTTTTTCTTGAATTCTTCCATCTGAAGTTTCATGGTTTCATTGAACAATTTCTGAATTGCCGATTGTTGTGTCTTGATAGTTTGATTTCTATTTTCAACTCTTTTTCTGTGGGCTTTAGCTCCACCTCTTACTTTAGATTTTCCCATTTGTTTGTTGATTAATTTATTCTGATTTTGGTCGATTTACTTCAAACCATTCTACAATTGCATTTATTGCCCATACGGCTCCTGAGGCAAACATGCCATCAAAAAACCAAGAGTACCATAATGATTCCCCAATCAATATATTCCAAGGAGAATATATAAAAATTCCGATAAAGAATCCAACCCAAGTTGATGTACACATCATACATCTTAACATATCGGATAAGAATATCCAAAAATCTTGTAAAATTGAGTCAACATCTGCAGCCCATCTGTTTATTGCATTTCTTGGTCTATTGAAAATACTTCCATAAACGAGGATGTTGCTCATACCATAAGCCATTATCATCCATATTAATATTTGTACCATAATTTTTATTTATATAATTTATCATCTAAGTTAGACCCTCTCAAAAACATCGCTTTCTTTTCATCTTGAAATTTTTGGATATCTTGAATGGTCTGTTCATACTCTCTTATTTTTTTATCTTTCTCGATGTTATCTTGTTTGAGTTTTTGAACTGTCGATTGAAGCGCCTCTAACTTTGGTTTCAAACTACTGTCTCCTTCCTTTTCAATAATTATTTCCTTTATCACTTCGACCTCTCGAATAATCTCTTTGACCTCAGGTTCCCTTGTTTCGAGTTGTTGTATTTTCAACAACAATTCCTTTTTCTCATTGTGGAAAATATTTTCCAATTCTTGTGTTTTAATGGAAAATATTTGTCTTTGTTCTTCGAATTCTTGTTCTTTTTGGAAAATTTTTGTGTTCATCTCCTCTTGGTCTGTAACGTAAACAATCTTTTCAACTATAACTTCTTTGATTACGTCTTGAATAACAACTTTCTCAACAGGAATTTCTTTTATTACCTCAACAACTTTTTCAACAACTCTGTCGACAGGCACTTCTTTTATCACTTCCCTAATAACTTCCTTCTCAACCAACTTTTCGATTGGAACTTCTTTTATTATTTCTTTGATTACCTCTTTTTCAACTTCAACGTATTCAATCCTCACCACTTCCTTAATAACCTCCACAGGAATCTCCACCCGTTTTTCAACAATAACCTCCTTTTCCACCTGTTTTTCGCGGATCCCACCCGTATTTAACAATCCATACCTCTCGATGTTGAATCCAGTTGTAAAGGAATCCTTGACAACTGAACTTATTAGTAAATCGTTAAGATTACAATAAGATAATAGGTCTTTATGCTCGGCGGTCGAAAGGTTAATTTTAATCTCCATACTAATAGTTTACCAATTTTTCGGTTCCTTCGACCAAGTTATCGATTGAGTTTATATAGAAGGATAGGAAAGGTTTTGGATTAGGTAAATCAACAAAGTC
>Ga0209500_10000446_pt1 | contig 35571 bp, 47 predicted proteins | sample S_140212_EF_Meta_FD_187323 | JGI IMG/M metagenome (GOLD analysis project Ga0209500, IMG submission 187323) | Freshwater microbial communities from Lake Simoncouche, Canada to study carbon cycling - S_140212_EF_MetaG (SPAdes) (version 2) | ecosystem: Environmental > Aquatic > Freshwater > Lake ...
ATTGTTTACTTTAAAATTATTAACCGATGATTACAGTACTTGCAGCGTTTTTGTTTGCATATTATTTTGTTAATGTGGCCAAAATACCTTACATTATAAAAAAGATATGGGGCATCCCATTTGAGAAAAGAATGAAGCCATTTGATTGTGCGACATGCTTAAGTGTGTGGTGTGCGGTGATACTATTTTTTTTACCGATTGAAGTAAGTACCTTTATTGCAATAATATTTGGAGCCGGGTTCCTAGGACAAAAAATAAAGTAATATGACACCAAAAGAAAAAGCTCAAGAATTATTTATTAAATATAGAAATGAATTAGATTTTGCATTAGATTATGATATATACATAATTTATGCTAAAAGATGTGCATTAATAACAGTAGATGAATTAATTGAAAGTTTCAATTCAATATACGATGCATCAATAAGAAATATTGAAAAATATAGTGGTGCAAAATATGGAATGAAAGACTATTGGGATGAAGTAAAACAAGAGATAGAAAAATTATAATATGCTACCAATAAAGATTCCAATAATATGTCACGATGATGTATCCAAGCAGATGAAGGACATGGGCATTGAAACGGACTTTGCAGAATTGAAGCGGACATACTTTGTAATATTTTATATTGATTACATGGCGCAGTTGTTTAAGAATGGTATTGAATACACGGAGGTTGTTGTTGATAATAACAGTTATGTAAGTGATATGAAGATTGATGATATACTTAATTTAATAAAGCAATAATGAACGATAAGATTATCCAGGTGCTAGGAGTTACACAAAAGCAAAGCGGATGCGGATGGCACCGAGTATTGTTGCCGTTGGCATTTATGCCGGATTCATATAACCATATTTGCAATACACCAACGGAAGAGATATTAAACGAAAGGAACTTTGAGATTTTATTGTATAATCGATTCTCTCAATTTGACAATGATTGGCATGAGACAAAAAAACACTTTAAAGTAGTGATTGATCTCGATGATGATTGGGAGTTGCCGTATAGCCATCCTTTACACCATTTTTATGAGCCACAAAAGAAAAGGGTAATAAACAATATCTTTAATGCGGACATGGTAACATGTACCAATGAGCGCATTGCGGAGAAGGTAAGTAAGTATAATAAGAATGTAAAGATATTCCCAAACTGCATTCCATTAGGTGAGCAACAATATACCGACTTGAGACATGAGTCGGATAAGGTGCGCATCTTTTGGGCCGGAGGATCAACACACATGAATGACATTGCAATACTTAAAAACCCGATAAAGAGGTTTAACGCATTGCCAGGAATTGAGATGGTATTGGGTGGTTACACCGATACCGATCCGGTGAGTAAAGAGTATTGGGATAAAGTGTTTAGTATGTTTAGCAATGGGGGAAAGTTAGCTAATAGAAAACTTGCAAGCGAGTTGCCAAATAATTACATGACTCACTTTGAGCATGCCGACATTATGGTGATACCATTGGAGGACTCGCAATGGCATGCGTGCAAATCTAATCTTAAAATCCTCGAAGCTGCAAGCAAAAGGATTGCATGTGTGGTGAGTGATGTTGAGCCATACAACAAGGATAAGGATGCACCGGTATTATGGGTAAAGAATCAAAGTGATTGGTTTAAGCACATATCTTATTTAACAAACAACCCAACCGAAAGGGTTAAAATGGGAAACGATTTATATGAGTGGGCAAAAGAAAAGTACAACTATCAAAAAATTGGTGCCGAGCGTAGAGAAGCATTTGGAAATCTTATTGAGGCATAAGCACCATTATGATCTATTTATCCGGAGTGGCGAAGTAGTAAACTTTCACGCAGATGTACAGGATGAGTTATTGAGCGTGATTAAGTTAAAGATACCACACTACGATTACAATCGTAGGTGTGATGCATGCGTATGTGAATTTTTAGTGTTAACATATAAACAATTTAAAGATGAGTTACATCCATCCAACGGCGTTGATCGGGCCTAATGTAAGCATAGGCGAGAACTGTTATATTGGTCCTTATTGTATTATCGGTTACACGGCCGAGCATAAAGAGTTTTGGAATCGGGAGCCTGGTAGTGTCTCCATTGGTGACAATGTAGTATTAACCGGACATGTTACTATTGATGCAAGCACAGGAGATCAACCGACATTTATTGGTGATGATGTGTGGATGCTCAAGCATAGCCATGTCGGTCATGATTGCTTTATTCATAGCAAGGTAACCATCTCATGTGGTGTAAAGGTTGGAGGACATACCATTGTAAGGTACAAATGTAATCTTGGACTTAATGCAGTAATCCATCAAAAGCAAGACATTGCCATCGGATGCATGATTGGGATGGGTGCGGTGGTAACAAAGAAACTAATCACGGAAGCTTTTAAAAAGTATGCCGGCAATCCGGCAAAAGAGATAGGAGATAATGCTATTTATAAATAGAAATATAGTTATTATTTGCATGAATTTTACAAAATATTCATGCAATAGTTAATAAATTGGAAATATATGTCTAGTTTTTGATGCTAAAAACTTGACAAATTCGGAAGTGAAACTCGGACAATATCCGAATTAGTGTCACCAATTTATATAAATATGTGACAAAGTGGGGGGCAATTCGGTTATATGTTGTAACATATATAAAGTAAAATTTGTTACAAATGGGTGCAAATGAATATAAATGGGCGCAAAGTAGTAATAATACTACCCTATTATCAAAAAATGTAAACTATGCAAGTTTTGATAATGTTCATTTATTTTGGTTGTTCACGAATCGTGAACTGATAAAATAAGTGAACAGGGGTTTGTTCCAATTTGGAACAGTCCGATTTTTTCGGATAGTTGGAATCCCTAAATTTATATGAATACGGAGAACATAATCACCAAATGAACTATTGTATAAAATGCAACGATTGAAAATAGTAAACCCATTACTTTACTTTAAGGGTGGTAAAGTAAAACAATAGCTTTACTCAATAGAGTGAGTAATTTTACTCAATGAGCCGGTAATGATTGATAATCGGCTCAAGCTTGATTGATAAATGCACATTATAAAGTGCATTATATGACACATAATGCCACCATTAGTGTCATTAATGACCACTTATGATGGATGTTCCCGACATTGATGTCGGAGACATATAGATGCAATTGCGTATATTTGCAGATAACTGCGGATAAAAATAATAAAATGTTGTTGTATGAAAATACTAATATGCGGCTTAACTTATGGCAATAGGCCAAAGGATGTCATTGAATCCAATTTAAAGCGTGCGGGATGCGATTACAAGTACCTTGAGGTAAATAGAGAAGGTATTGCCAACGCGCTAAATGATGGCCTAGATATCGCTATAATTGACAACTACGACTATATTGGTTACCTTGCCAATGATATCATTGAGCCGGACAATTGGTTGGCAAAGAAACTTGAAGCCATTCAAACTTACCCATTTGCCGGAATAGTGGCCTCAAGCCTGGGAGAAGTAAAAAAAGGAATTAGGAGTGAGCATATCATATCCAATTGGTTGGTTGACATTAAGCTTGTTAATGCAATTGGTTACTTTAATGAGGCGATGTTCCCTTATGGGCCAATTGATTTGGATTACTGCGAGCGATCCCATATAGCTAATTTTAATACTTACTATGTGATGGACTGCATGGCCGAGCATATAGGAACTCACGCAACAGGGGATGAGTACGGATGGGATAAGGCCGAGATTATTAATAAGAATTGGGCCGCGCATGAGCATGACATAAACTCATATAGGAACGGAACTAAAAACATAAAACATGGTAAGAGAACACACAACAAGGAAGTTTAAGGATATCGATAAAGATGAAATGCTTAATTTGGCTTATGCATATTGTGATGATTGTATGGGAGGTAAAAAAGAGGTGGCAACCGGTAGCGGTAAGATAGTTGAGATTAGGGATCGTTATGTGCCAACAATAGATTATTTCCTAGATCATTGGTTGCGCAGACACAATAAAGAGTTTTACCATAGGATGCAACTTTGGACCATTAGACAGGACCCGACACATCCTTATTATGAATTGGTTACGCATATCGTTGCAATGTTTAAATCATTGGCAGTTGATATAGTAGCGAACGAAGGCAAGGCGATATTTTATGCAAAGAATGCCCTCGGCATGACTGATAAGGCAATGACTGAAAATACAAACATCGACACCATTACAATCAAGTATGAATCTTGAGATTAAACTCCCAAAGCCACATCTCAAACAATTAGAGGTCATTCAATCGGGTGCCAGGTTTAAAGTAATGATGGCCGGCCGAAGGTTTGGCAAGTCGGTAATCTCTCAAACCATAGCAATTGAGTCAGCATTAAAGCGGCAACATGTTGCTTATATTACCCCGACTTATCAGTTGGGTAAGATGTTTTTTAAAGAGATATGCAAGATATTACCGGATAAAGTTTATAAAAAGAATGAGACCGACCTATTAATGGATTTCATTACCGGAGGATCAATAAGATTTTTTACCGGTGAAAGGCTTGATGCAATGAGAGGAACAAAGTATCACCTGGTTATCATTGATGAGGCATCATATATCGCCAATCTTGAGGAAGGATGGAATAATAGCATAAGGCCAACGCTAACTGATTATAAGGGTAAGGCAATATTTTTAAGCACACCAAGAGGCAAAAATTACTTTTATAGTTTATTTATGAGGGGCGGTGAGCCGGATTGGCAAAGCTTCAAATTTACTACTTATGATAATCCTTTCATGGATGCATCCGAGATTGACTCAGCAAAGGCGCAGCTTCCGGCGGTTGTATTCAAACAAGAGTACATGGCCGATCCAATGGAGAATGCAGCCAATCCATTTGGCTCCGACTTTATTTATGCATGTACTAAAACCTCAACCGGTGTGGCTGCTTATTACGGAATTGACCTTGCTAAATCGGTGGATTGGACTGTTATCATCGGGATGGATAAGCTAGGCAATGTCGTTCACTTTGATCGGTTCCAAAAAGATTGGATGCAGACAAAAGAGACTATCTTAAGATTGCCATCTAATATCCCAATAGTAATTGATAGTACAGGAGTTGGCGATGCTATTGTTGAGGACCTACAAAAAAAGTTTAGCCAAATGCATGGCTTTAAGTTTACGAGTGTAAGCAAGCAACAATTATTGGAGGGGTTAAGCAATGCCATCCAAACCAAATCAATATCATATCCCGATGGCTTTATCAAGCATGAGCTTGAAGTGTTTGAGTACAAATTCACTCCAACCGGTGTGAGGTATTCAGCGCCTCAAGGGTTTCATGATGATTGCGTGATTGCCCTGGCACTTGCAAACAAATGCCGTAATGACTACAAATTGGTTGGTAAGTACCATGTAATATAAAAAGTATATTTATAATAGAATGAAACTAACAATAGACAAATTCCAAAAGCTTCACTCCATTGCTACAATGGAGATGGATGAAATAGACAAAGCTAGCAACTTGGTCCAAATCTTATTAGGTAAGTCGGTTGAATATGTTGAGAGTATGCCATTAAAAAAGTTTGGTAAGATATGTGAGGACTTAAAGCGGACATTTGATTTGAAGGTTGAAGATGAGATGAATAGACCGCCAAGGCAAATGATTGCATGTGGTACAAAAGTGTATCACTTAAACTTTGATATTAAGAATCCTTTTAATACAGGAAGATATATTGAGGTTTTGACATTTAGCAAGGATGATCCTATTATGAACATGCATAATATCCTGGCAAGCATTTGTACTCCGATGCATTGGAGTTGGTTGAAGATGAGATATGTAAAGGATGAGTTTAATGTATTGAAGCATGAGGAGTATGCGGATGATATGAAAAAAGCCGATTATAGACATGGTTACCATGCAATGGTTTTTTTTTATCTATTATCGCAGCATTCAACAATCAATACAATGGATTATTTGGTAGCGCAAATGAATTTGAGGAAGGGGAACAAAAAGCGACTCCAACAATTGAGGAAGATTTCTCAAGTCGTTTCGGATGGATATACAACGCAAAAGAGGTAAGCGAGCTTGAAGGCATTCCACTTGATGCGGTTTATGATTTACCGGTGATTCAGTTCTTAAATGATTTGTCGTATTTAAAAAGTAAAAAGCAACTAGATGAGTATCAATATAAGGAAAGCACAAAATGAGGCACTCGCTAGTGGGTTTGATTTCGGAGGGGATAATATAACGGAGTTTACGGTTGTCAATAGTGTACTTGAACAATATGCAGCGGAGTTCCTAAAAAATATTAGCTATTATGCTAATAACAAAAAGGTAGTGAGTTCGGGGGATTTGATTAATAGTATGGTTCCGGAAATTGTCGAAGGCAACGGATCAATAGTGTTTAGGTTAAAGATGATTGATTATTATGATTTCCCAAATGAAGGTGTAAAGGGTGTTAAGTCAACAACCAATGCGCCGAAGTCACCATATAGGTATCGAAATTACGGAGTGCCACAATCAATGAAGGACTCTTTAAAAAAGTACATTCAAAGTGGTAAGGCAAAGATTACAAGCGTAATGAATGACAAAGCATTAGGCAAAGGAGGAGAAAAGAAAGGATTGAGGTTTGCCGGTAAAAAGACATTGATTGACACCCAGGTTGCAACACTTGGATATTTGATTAAGAGATTTGGAATCAAGTCAACCAATTATTTCACGGATGCTTTCAATAAGACATTCGAGGATTTTGAGGTTAAGATGTTTGAGGCGGTTGAGAGTGGTATTATTATAACATTTGAAAATATAAAGTTAAGAGATGGCAATAAGTAATTTAGGATATCCAAGTGGATCACCAAGCGTGCAAGATACATTGTGGCATGTGTTCAATAGTAGCGCAAGCGGACAAACTACTTTTAAGTATGTGATGGATATCCTTGTCGAAGGGGTGCAACAAGTAAGGGTTAAACTATATCCGGAGCCATCCAATGGCCGAGGGTATTTTGATGCGGGGCCAATTGTCCGCAATACTATGACATACGAATGGTTGACACCTAGCAATAGTGTATTGATGTGTGAGCCTAATGTAAGCGGACAAGTAGCGCAAAATTACACTTATCAAATAGGTGAGGAAGTATCGGGGGCAACTACATTAAACTTGGCAAGTGGAACGGTGACCGCATATAATTGGACCGCGCCATTATTTAAAAGAAAGGTGAGCGATATCTCAATTTACAATGGCAAAGCATTTACCAATAGACCTAATAAAATAACGGCATCACTTACCGATAATATTTATATGGGGTGCAAGGATGTCAGCGGTATAACTGTATCGACATTTGATGGCACCAATACATTAATAGCAACAACGGCATTTAGCTTTGGATCATCAAAGGCATTTGGTCAATTAAACATAGGCGCACCGGCTTTAAATAATCCAACGACTATTATAACAAGTGCTTGCAAATATTACACGGTCACAATTGGAACGAGTGTAATAACCGTTACGATGGAGTGTAATCCAAAGTACACATGCTACAACTTGCACTTTATGAATCACCTGGGGGTGTTTGACACGGCAAGATTTGGTTTGGTTTCAAGGCTTACAATGGATGTATCAAGGAAGGGCTTTGAAAAGCGTGATTACTCATTAGGCGCAAGCTCGGTGAGTTACTATGATGCCAATAACAAATATGTAAGCAGTAAGATTAATTACTTGAATAAAAGTGATCATGCGTATAAGCTTACAATGGAACCGCCAACGGATGAGGACTATAATTGGCTTAATGAGTTAATTGATAGCCCTCAAATATACTTTGAGCAAGATGGATATTTTTATCCTGTAAGCTTAAAGAATAGCAATTATGAGTATAGCAAATATGTAAATAATAGATTAAGAGTATTTGAAGTTGATATTGATTTGAATCAAACAAGATATTCACAATTAAGATAATATGACTAAAATTTTTATAGAAGGCTACGAGCTTGATTTATCTCAAGGCTTATCAAATCAAATAACTTATGCAATCGATGACCTTCAAAACTTGGATTCCAAAAGCACTTCGTTTACAAAAACAATTGTTTTACCTGGTACCGCGAATAATAATGAGTTGTTTGGTAATATCTTCGATTTTAATAATTCTAATTTTAGCAATGATCTCGGAGATAATGTGCTTTATAATTTCAATGCCGCTCGAAATGCGGAAGCGAGGATTGAAGTAAACGGATTGCAGATAATGAAGGGAGTATTGCGATTGCTTGAGATAGTTAAGGATGGCGATGCAATAGAGTACGAATGCTCAATCTTTGGTGAGCTTGGTGGCTTTGTTAATAAACTAGGTAACTTAAGACTTGATGACCTTAATTTTAGCGCTTACAATCACACATATAATGTTACAAATATCTCAAATAGTTGGGACACATTGGGCGCAAGCGGATATTGTTATCCATTGATTGATTATGGCAATGTGAGTACTGATAAAGTTAATTTCCAATTTAGCGCATTAAGGCCCGCATTATTTGTGCGTGAATATTTAGATAAGATTATCACTAATGCCGGTTACACTTATTCAAGTGCGTTCTTTAATACTGCCTTTTTTAAACAATTAGTGATACCACATAATCAAAAAGCTTTATCAAGTTCAAACAGTGCGCAGTTAAAAGCTTACCCATTAGATCAAACATATAGCGGAACGGCGGTTGAGTTGTATTTACAATTTGGAACGATAACACTTGGTAACTTTACTTTAACGGAATCAAACACGAAGTTCACATATACAGGAACGACAAAGATTGTAAACATTGATTTTAATGTTAACGCGGAGTGGGCAATTGGTCAAAACGCAACTATGGACTTAAAGAAAAACGGCACCTCAATTGCATCATATAATATGGGCGCGGGTTTTAGTGGCAATTTTTTTAATGTCAATTTTAACCTAACAAATTATACAATCAATGTAAATGATTATTTCCAAGTACATATAACATGGTCATTAGGTAGTCAACCATATGAGTTTAATAGCTTAACATCTTCGGGTTTTAATTTTAATACAACTACTCCCGAAATTGTTCCGGTTACTTATAATGAGACTATAACAATAAACGACACAATCCCAAAGGGAATATTTCAAAAGGACTTTTTTACAAGTATATTAAAGATGTTTAATCTTTTGGTAACGGAGGATAAGTTTATACCTTACCGATTAAATATTGAGCCTTATGTTGACTTTTGGAGTGGTGATGTAATTGATTGGAGTAACAAATTAGACAGGAGCCAACCGATTAAGATTAAGCCAATGAGCGAAATCAATGCTAGGTATTACAATTTAAAATATAGACAAGACAGTGATTTTTATAATGAGGATTATCGTAAAAAATATAATGAGGGATATGGTGATAGGATTTTTGATAATGGTTTGGAATTTGCAAAAGATAGTCAATCGGTTGAAGTAATCTTTTCAAGCTCGGTGCTATATGGAGCTACGGGAACTGATAAGGTTTATCCGGCTATTTATAAAAAATCAAACGAGAATACAAAAGAGGATAGCATGGACCACATAATAAGAATCATGCAAATCAAAAAGCTTACCGGCTTAACATCCTGGAATATATTAAATGGTGCAACTGTATTGGCAAGCAAGACATCTTATCTTTATGGAGGACATTTAGATGATCCGGATGCTCCAAGTAGTGACATTGCTTTTGGCGCACCTCAACAATTATACTTTGAGTTGGCAAGTGGCAATTTATCAAATAACTTGTTTAATACATATTACTCACCTTATTTAGCCGAGATAACAAACAAAGATAGTAGGCTATTGAGTGGCATGTTTAATTTAACATCCATCGACATGTATAACCTTGACTTCGCTAAATTTATATTTATAGATGGCGGGGTGTATAGAATCAGTAAAATCATAGATTACTCACCGGAAACAAACGACTTAACAAAAGTTGAACTCTTGAGGGTAATAAACAAAACATATTAAGATGGCAAAAAAAGTGGTAGCGGCCGAGATTGAGATTAAAACCGCCAATTCGATATCGGATTTAAAAGCATTAAAAAAGCAATTAAAAGAAACTGCGGCGGGATCGGAAGAGTTTAAAAAGCTTTACAATCAAATCGATGATCTTGAGGATAAGATTAAATCATCAAAGAATGCCTCAAGCGATTGGATTGATTCATTAGAGAGTGCGGGTGGACCATTGGGGATGCTTGGAGCCGCATTGAATAAAGCAAAGGTTGCAACTCAATCATTTGGCGGTGCCTTGAAGGCAACCGGCATTGGGTTAATTGTATCGCTTATTGGTGGGCTTGTTGCGGCATTTAGCCAAACCGAAGGATCAATGAAAAAATTGCAACCTTTATTGATTGGATTTCAAAAGATTTTTGGTGGCATATTAGCAGCGGTTGAGCCATTGATTGACTCATTTGTTGAGCTTGCAACAAGTGCCATGCCTTATGTAACAAAAGCAATTGGCACTGCTTATTCGGCAATGACATCATTCTTACAAGGACTTGGGATGGTTGGATCAGCGGTTAAAAAGTTTATAAGTGGTGATTTTAGCGGAGCCTGGGATGATGCAAAAAAATCAGTAACCGAGTTTGGCAAAAGATATGATTCAGCAAATGCAAGATTTATAAGCGGGACAAAAGAGGTAACGGCTATTGAGCAAGCCGAACTTGATAAAAGAAAAGCAGCGCGTGAAAAGGCAGCGGCCGAAGAGAAAGCAAGACTTGAAAAAGCCGAAGAGGCTGCAAGAGCATATCAAGATTTTGAGATAAAAAGGCAACAGGATGCAAATGCAAGAGAAGAGGAAGCGGCTGCAAAAAAGGAAGAGGAAAGGAAAAAAAGGGAAGAGGAAAGGTTAAAAGAGGAGGAAAGAAATGCCGCTAGTATGAAAGCTAGCAACGAATTTGAGGTGCAACTTGCAAGAGACTTAATGAAAGTCGATGAAGAGAATGCAGAAAAAACAAAAAAACTTGTTGAGGAAGAGACTGCGACAAGAGTTGGCTCGGCCATGGCCATTGCAAATGCAACATCTGCATTGGGTGCAATAGTTGGTGAGCAAACAATGGCGGGTAAAGCATTAGGAGTGGCATCGGCTTTAATCAATACATATGTCGGAGCATCGGAAGTAATAAGAGCAAAGTCAGTATTGCCGGAGCCATTTGGTACAATCCAAAAGATTGCAAGTGTTGCGGCTATTATTGCAACAGGATTAAAAACAGTTAGGACAATAACCGCGGTCCAAGTGCCAGGAGGCGGCGGAGGTAGTATGCCATCAATTCCATCAATGGCGGCCCCATTGATGCCTCAAGTATCAACAACAACTTTAAATCAAGCCCAAGTTAACCAAATTGGTAATGTTGCGGCGAGAGCATTTGTTGTTGAGTCGGATGTGACCGGCAACCAAGAGAGAATCCAAAGACTTAACCGAGCGGCCCGAATTAACTAAAAGTACAATATTGTAATTTTTTATATTTATTTATATGACTTTACCTATATATGAGCTTAAAATACAAGAGGATTTGGAGGATGATGCCGAGGTATCATTCATAGCACTTGTTGATAAGCCGGCAATTCAAAAGGACTTTGTGGCATTTGGCCAAGAGTTTATTAATCCATCCAAAGGTGAACAAAAGGATTCGTTCTTACCTCGTTGCATATCTTATGTAATAAATGAGGGCAAAGATAATGAGCAAGCCGTAGCGATATGCAATTCACTTTGGGAGCAACATTTTGCGGGCCAAAAGATTTCATTTGATTATGATGATACATTAAGCACGGATCGTGGCAAAGGACTTGCAAAAGATGCTATTGATAACGGAAATACTGTTTATATTATCTCCGCTCGTAATGATGTCAATGGGATGCTTGCAACTGCAAAGGACCTAGGAATACCCGAAAGTAGAGTTTACGCAACAGGATCAAATAAAGCAAAGATTGAGAAGATTAAAGAATTATCAATTGATAAGCATTATGATAACAATAGCGATGTAATTGCGCAGCTTGGAACAATTGGTGCAAAGTTTAATTTTCAATCATTTGCTATTCAAAGCGAAGATAAGCACATTATTAGTGGCCCATTGATGCTTGCAGATGCATTAATTTATCGTAACAATTCCAAGTTTGGCGAACACTATGTGAAATTTTCAGCGGAGACAATTAAAGAGATTGCCATCAAATTTGCTAAAAAAGGCTACCAACAAAATGTCAATTTGATGCATGACTCAAATATGAAGCTTGATGGTTTGGTGATGTTTGAAAGCTTTATCGTTGATAAATCAAGAGGCATTTTACCGATGGCGGGATTTGAAGATGCAAAGGATGGCTCATGGTTCGGTTCATTCTATGTTGAGAATCCGATTGCCTGGCAGTTGATTAAGGAAGATAAGGTAAAAGGATTTTCGGTTGAGGGTTTCTTTGACTATGTTTTACCAATTGATCGTAAGAAAAGCTATGCCGAGCAAAAACTCTCCGAGCTAGCAGATTTATTAAAAGTACCTAATTCATTAAAATAATATATATAAGAGTATGGAAAACGCACAAAGTATTTTAAACAAGGTCTCAATGTTCTTTGCAGAATTAGTTGGAGATCAAATGCCACCTGTAAGTGGTGAGCCAAAAGCAACGGAAAGTAAAATGATGGAGGCCAAGTTAAAAGATGGCACTATCGTTGAAGTTACCGAGTTAATGGTTGGTGGAATAGTAACCATTGAAGGTGTTGCAGCTCCTGTTGGAGAGCATATGCTTGAAGATGGTACAACAATTGTCCTTGGTGACAATGGTGTGATCATGGAAATCAAGCCGGCTACCGAAGAGGTTGCGAATCCCGCAATCCCGGAAGAGCCAATCGGCCAAGAGGACATGAGCGCTAAATTTGCTGCATTCGAGAGTGCAACAAATGAAAAGTTCGCAGCTTATGAAGATAAGTTTGCAGCATATGAAGTTAAATTGACTCAAGCTAATAAAGTAATCGAAGGATTAATGCAAATTAGTAAGATGTTAGTTGAAGCTCCTCAATCTCAAGCAGACTCAAGTGTTAAAAATAGCAACGCTTTCAGCGAAGTTAAAAAAGATGCAAGAGCGGAGTTTGAAAATTTCTCAAAATCAATTTGTTCTTAAAAATTAAAATTATAAAAAAATGGCATTATCATTCAGCGGCATAAGTGCATATACTAAACAAGAGATTGCACCTTTATTAACCGAGGCTGTATTCGCAGCAAAAACGCAATCTTTAATCAAGAGCGGTGGTATCTTATTACCTAAAACAAAATCAAGCGTAGCGGTTCCAAAACTTGCTACAAATGCAAACTTCCAAGTTGATGCATGCGGTTGGAATCCATCCGGTACAACAACTTTGAGCCAAGCAACTGTAACAGTTGGTAAAATCAAAATGGAAGAGACAATTTGTCCAAAAGATTTTGAAGCTTACTTCTCTCAAGAGGCTTTGAAAGCGGGATCAACTTACGAAGATTTCGGATGGGCAGAATTTCAAACAAAGTTTACCGAGCAAAAAAACAAGATGATTGCAAAGCAATTAGAAGTTGGTTTGTGGCAAGGTGATACTGATTCAGCGGTTGAAAACTTAAAGCGTTTCGATGGCTTAATCAAAATCATTGATGCGGGTTCTCCTGTTAATGCGAATGTAAGTGGTTATGTAAGTGGTGGTCCAATCTCTGCTTTAAGCGCAACAAATATCGTTGCTTCATTAAATGCAGTTTACAAAGCAATCCCTGTTGAAATTATCGATCAAGATGATTTAAAAGTATTCGTTGGTAATGATGCTTACCGTTTAGCGGTATTAGCTTACCAAGCATTAAACCTTTACAACTACAAAGTTGATGGAGATGCAAATCAAACTTTCGTTATCCCAGGTACTAATGTTGAATTAGTTGCGGTTAATGGTTTGAACGGTACCGGTGACATATACGCTACAACTTTATCAAACATCGCAATGGCGTTTGATTTAGAAGCGGAAGAGGAAAACTACAAGATTTGGTATTCTCAAGATACTAACGAGGTTCGTTATAGAGTAGCTTTCAAATTGGGTATTGGCGTGGCTTACACAACTTTATGTGTTAAGTTCAAATCAACTATCTAATTAAATTATAATCAAGAAAAGGCGGTGAAATAGCCGCCTTTTTTTTAAACTTTTTTATCATGGCATGTGCAATAACAAGCGGTTACACGATTGATTGTCGCGAAAATATCGGCGGTTTATCCGCAGTATATTTAGCAGAATTTGGCAACATTTCGGGTGTAACGGAAGTGAGCGGTTTAGTTACCGGGATCACAAAAGTAGCGGGCAAAAGATTTTACAAATTTGAGGTGCCAAGAGCAACCGCAAACACATCATCTAATGCAACTGCATCGGAAGAGAATGGTTCAGTATTTTATACTCATCAAGTAGTATTCCCATTAAATAAGAGAGACTCAACAACTGCGAACATAGTTCGTACACTTGCTAAAAATAAGTTAATGGTTGTTACATTGGATATGGATGGCAATTATCGTATGTACGGTAAGGGTAAAGGTTTATATCTTGCAACAACTGAAAGCGGAAGTGGTACGGCTGCGGGTGATCGTAATGGTTACAATATCACATTAAGTGGAATAGAGGTTGATGATTTTTTACAAGTTAGCGCAACAGTAGGAGCGGCGCTTGAGACTGCGGGATAATCTATCTAAAAAGCAGTATTTTATTTATGCCCTACCTACCTGTGAGTAGGTAGGGCTTTTTAAATTTAACAAGATGTTGCACATATATAAAGGGCAAAATAATTACATAATATTTACGGCCGATGAGTTAACAACCATCGCAAGCCCTAAATATTTATTTATTTTTACAAGTGCTACGGATAAAATAGTTAAATTTGTAGGTACGGGCATTGTTGATTATAATAGATACCAAAAAATGCTTATCTTGGATAAGGTTTTTAAGAATTATGAAGCCGGCACCTGGCGATATATTATAAGACAACAAGCAAGCTCAACAAATCTTGATCCATTATTGAGCGGTGCAATTGTTGAGGAGGGCTTTATGTATTTGCATGATGTCGCTGAATGTGCGCCAACTGAATATACGGATCAATGTAACGAATTTAAAACATATAATTGTGAGCAATAAATATCATTTAGTAAAGGTCGAATTTGACCAAGCGCAACAACCTAAATTTGAAGAGAAAAAAGGTAAAAACTATGTTGAGTTTGGTGCTAAAAATAACTATTCAAATTACTTGATTGAGTTATTTGGCGAAAGCCCAAAGCATGGTGCAATTGTAAAAGGTAAGGTGAATTATATTTATGGCAAAGGTTTCGCGGATGTTCCGAAAGTTGCCAATGTTGAGGGTGAAACTTGGAATCAAATTTTAAAGCGCTCAATTTTAGATGATGAGCTTCATGGTGGTTTTTATTTGCAAATTGTTTACAATGCGTTAAAGCAAATCGCCGGAGTATATCACATTGAGTTCCAAAAAGTAAGGGTTTCAAAAGATTTGAAATGCTTTTATGTTAAAGATGATTGGAGCAAGAGTGAATTTAGAGAGACTGCAAGAGAGTACAAAGCATTCAATCCAAATGAGCCAAATGGCGCGCAAATTTTATTTGTAAAGCAGTACAATCCAAAGAGTGATATTTATCCTCTTCCTTCATATTTCCAAGGTCTTAACTACATCGAGAGTGATATCCAAGTAAGCCGACATATATTAGGCAATGCAAAGAAAAACTTTGTGGCCACCAAATTGATTAATTTCAATAATGGCTTACCAGGTGAGGAGGAGCAAGAGGAAGTTGAGAGAGATTTAAAGAATAAGTTCGCTAATCCGGAAGGTGATCGCGTGGTAATAGCATTTAACCCATCAAAGGAAAATTCAGTCGAGATTGTTGATTTAGGACAAACCAATTTAACAAAAGAGGATTTCACTAATGTTAACAATCTAATCCAACAAGAGATTTTCTCTTGTCATCAAGTTACAAGCCCGATGTTATTTGGTATCAAAACCGAAGGGCAATTGGGTGGCCGTAGCGAAATCCGTGATGCATATCAAATATTCCAAAACACATATGTTAACGAGCGCCAACAACAACACGAAGTAACTTTTAATAAGTTAATGAAATTGGCCGGCATCGTTGGTGAGTTTGAGATTGTTCCGGTTGAGCCATTAAGCTTTGAATTTAGCGAGGCCATTATGAGCGCCAATATGACACGCAATGAAATCCGTGAGAAGTTAGGCCTTGCACCGGATAACTTGGCACCACAAGGCGGAGGATTGCCTCCAACGGGTAGTGAGCCAATAGCGGCTGCAAATGATAGCATTAAGAATTTAAGCGGAAGGCAATATCAAAATGTTATGCGTATCGTTCGCCAATTCGGAAGCGGTAAGATTAACAAGCAACAAGCTGCATTGATGTTAAAGAGTGGATTCGGATTTAGCGATGATGATGTAAATACATTCCTGGGTGTTGATGATGATCCTAAAACAGAAGAGGCTTTTGCTGATATGCAAGATGATTTGTTATTGAGTGAATTTAGCTCATGCGGTGATGATTGCAATGAGTTTGAAGTAATTGAGACTCATGAAGCAAAAAACTTTGAGCAATTTGCGGATGCCGAGATTGACACGATCAAAGCAAATGTCCTTGATTTGATAAGCAAAAATAAGCTTATCACTCCGGAGAACATTGGCACCATCTTAAATAAAAGCGTTGCCGAGGTTAATCTTACAATTGAATCTTTAAAAACGGAAGGATATTTAAAAATAATCGGGAGAGATTTAAGCATCTTAAACCCAAAGTATAAACCTCAAGAGAGTGTCTTAACAAAGCCACTTCGCAAAATTGCGGGAGGTGATAAAGCAACCACAACCGAGGTGCTTTTGCGTTACACATATGCCGGTCCAAGGGATGACAAAAACCGACCATTTTGTGCGCGCTTATTACAATTAGCAGAGACAAAGCTTTGGAGCCGTTCCGATATTGAGAACATCTCCGAGCGTTTAGGCTATTCAGTATTTGATAGGAGAGGCGGTTGGTTCACGCAACCAAATGGAGTTCACCGCCCTTATTGCAGACATCGTTGGCAAGTAAAAATTGTAACTAGAAAAAAATAATTTTATGAGTTTAAATATACTTTTTATTAATGAGGAGCTTATCAAAAGTAGAACGGCAATAAGCCAGGGCATCGATGGTAAGCAAATTTTACCGGTTATCAAGTTGGCTCAAGATAAATTTTTATTGCCGGCACTTGGTACATCTTTATTTCGTAGGTTACAAGATGGGGTTGAGAATAACGATTTAAGCACGGATGAGAAATCTTTGCTTAACAATTATGTAACGGATTGTCTTTTATGGTTTACACTTGCAGAGATGGTTATGGCAACATCGTTCCAATTTTTTAGCAAAGGATTGATGCAAAAAACTGCGGAGGAAAGCAACTCACCAAGCAAAGGCCAATTGGAATTATTACAAAGGTCCTACATGAGCAATGGTGAGTTTTACAAGACAAGATTAATTGATTATCTTCGTGAAAACTCCGAGTTGTTTGAACAATACTTAAATTATGGTAGCGGGTTTGATATCATAGCGCCACAAATTAAAGCATATACTTCGCCAATATTTTTAGGCAGAAGAGGAGCAACACGAAGAGTTAGTAACCTAGATTTACCTCATGAAAATACGCAGTTATAAAAGGGAGTTTTTAGACAAAGTAAAACAAAAATTCAATGACTTACAACCAGGTATTAAGCACAATAAGGACACTCCTCCAATCGCATGCGCAAATAAAAAGCGTAAAGTATGCGACACCAAAAGAGTGGTTGTTTGTAAATGACCAACCAATTTATCCCATTGCTTGCTTTGCAATTAATAGCGGATCATTGAATGTTGGGCGTGAACAAGTCTATAATGTAACGCTTTGGTTTTTAGATAAGGCGGGCATGGAGGCCGAGTTTGAGCCGGATGTTGCATCCGATCAATTGCAAATCGGAGCGGACATAATTAGCAAAATGAGAAACGGAGCAAATAATTACATCCTTGATCCTAATATTAGTTACAACTTTATTTTGGATAAGTTTGAAGATTACTTGAGTGGTATTGAGATAACTTTTAACATGACAACAGTATCGGAGTTTGATGCTTGCGATATGCCATTAAATTAAAAAATTATAAATATGAGTTGCAATAGTTCAACGGGTGATTTAAGGCCCGCACAATACAATGTTCAATTATGGCGCAATGATTCATGGGCGCAAACATTCGCCATCACGGCAAATGATGTGGCGGTTGATTTAAGCGGATCAACTATCTTGATACAAGTTAGGACCAAGCCTACATCAACGGATGTGGTGTTGAGCCTTGTAACCGGTACAAGCATCACAATTGGTGGCGCCGGTAAAAACGAAATCACATTAAATAAGATAGTGAACATTGCCGCCGGAAGTTATGTTTATGACATGAATGTCACCTTTCCAAGTGGCCTTGTCAAAACATATATTTGGGGAACTTTTTTAGTACAGGAGGACATAACAAGAGTATAACAAAATGAGTACAATAATAACACCAAGCGAAGAGCAAATAAACATAGTAGTTAATGATGAAAAAATTAGTATCAATGTAGAGAGTGGCGATGTTATTGTAAATGTAACCGAGAATATTGTTGAAGTATCAACAGTTAATGGAGGTTATCCATTGCCAACAACCGTATATTCAGTATTCGGAAGGACCGGGAATATAATTGCGGTTGATGGTGATTATGACCTTGGCGAACTTGGTGATGTAACATTAGTAAGCAGTACCAACGGCGATGTCCTTACATATGATGGCACTAAATGGATTAACAAGGCCGTAACGGGAACGGGAACGGTAACAAGTGTTAACATGACCGTACCGGTTGGCCTTCAAGTAAGTGGCAATCCAATTACAGTTGCCGGAACGCTAGCAGTTAATTTTGCTTCCGGTTATTCTTTGCCAACAACTGCAAAGCAAACAACCTGGGATGCGGCCTATAATGACTCAATCGTAAGTGCAAGCGTAAGCGGTACAACTACAAAGACATTAACTTTAAACCAACAAGATGGAGGCACCATCACCGCATCATGGACCGACATTGATACCAATTTGGTAACAAGTGTTAACGGATATGTTGGAACGGTAGTATTGACTACAACCGACATTGCGGAAGGTACAAGATTATATTATACCGAGACAAGAGTTTCAAATAATGTAGATGTGGCAGCAAATACGGCTGCAAGACATTCAGCGGTAACAATTGGTACTGCTAATGGGTTAAGCTTGGCATCTCAAGTGTTAAGTCTGGCATTAGCATCGGCATCAACAACCGGCGCTTTAAGTAGCACGGATTGGGTTAAATTTAATACGGCTTATAACGATTCAATAGTTAGTGCAAGTGTAAGTGGTACAACTACCAAAACACTAACATTAACGCAACAAGATGCGGGAACAATTACGGCATCATGGACCGATCTTGCAGCAAGCGGAACGGTTACAAGTGTTGCGGCAACAGTTCCGGCCGGACTTACAATAAGTGGCTCGCCAATAGTAACTGTGGGTACATTAGCACTTGGATTAGATACGGGGTACACAATCCCATTAAGCACTCAATTAGTGCCATCGGGAGGTACTGCGGGGCAATTACTTACAAAAAATAGTGCAACGAATTATGATACTGCATGGATGGATAATTACGCAGATTGGACCGAGCAATTAAGAGATACAGTCAAAGCGGAGGTTGCAATAAATAAAGGGCAAGCGGTTTACATAAGTGGGGCCAATGGGACAAATCAATTGGCTTCATTGGCATCAAATGCAACGGAAGGAACATCAAGCAAGACATTGGGATTAGCATCTCAAAACTTTGCAATTAATGGCATAGGACAAATTATTACGGAAGGATTATTAGGAGGATTGAATACATCAACGGCGGTTGCGGGTGATCCGGTGTGGCTTGGGGTGAGTGGTAATTTAATATATGGATTAACAAATAAGCCCGTTGCTCCGGCGCATTTAGTTTATATTGGAGTAGTTACAAGAGTCAATTCAAACAATGGAGAGATTTATGTTAAGATACAAAATGGATTTGAATTACAAGAGTTACATAATGTACTTATCTCAAGCGTTGCAAATAACGAAGGTTTATTTTATGAGAGTGCTACAAGCTTATGGAAAAATAAAAGCATTGCAACAGTATTGGGATATACACCAATTTCATTAACAAGCTTAAGCGGAGTGTCTCCATTAAGTTATAACAATACAACCGGAGCATTTAGCATTGCACAAGCAACTACATCGGTAAATGGATATTTATCAAGTACTGATTGGACCACTTTTAATGGTAAGCAAGCGGCTTTAAATGGCACCGGCTTTGTTAAGATTAGCGGAACGACAATAAGCTATGATAACTCAAGTTATTATTTAGCATCTAATCCAAACGCTTACATTGCATTAACAGGATTAAGTGCAACGGCTCCATTGTCTTATAACAATACAACCGGAGGATTTACAATAAGCCAAGCGGGTGTGAGTGGAAATGGTTATTTATCAAGCACGGATTGGAACACATTCAATAATAAGCAAGCATCCGGAAGCTACATCACCGCATTAAGTGGTGAGGCAACTGCGAGCGGCCCAGGATCGGCAGCGGTAACATTAAGTACACCGGCCGTAACGGGTAAACTTTTAACCGGTGTAAACATTACCGGCGGATCAATAACCGCGACCGATTCAATATTAGTTGCATTTGGTAAAGTTCAAAACCAAATTAACGGAGTATTAGGTGGGGCAATATATCAAAGCGTTTGGAACGCATCAACAAATAGCCCAACGCTTACAAGTGGAACAGGAACAAAAGGATATTATTACATCGTAAGTGTTGCGGGATCAACAAACCTTGATGGCATCACCGATTGGAAAGTGGGTGATTGGGCCATCTTTAATGGCACCACTTGGAACAAAGTAGATAACACCGATGCCGTAAGTTCAGTAAATGGATATACCGGTGCGGTAAGTTTGACAACATCCGACATCACCGAAGGTTCAAGATTATATTATACGGAAGGAAGAGTAAGTGCAAACACGGATGTGGCTGCCAATACGGCGTCAAGACATGCAGCGGTGACCATTGGCACGGCAAATGGGTTGAGTTTAAGTACTCAAACTTTAAGCCTGGCTCTTGCATCAACAAGCGCAACCGGTGCTTTAAGTAGTACCGATTGGAACACTTTTAATCTTAAGCAAGCGGCTTTAAGTGGTACGGGCTTTGTAAAGATTAGCGGATCAACAATAAGTTATGATAATAGTACTTATTATTTAGCATCTAATCCAACTGCTTATATTTCTTTACTTGCTTTAAGTTCAAGCGCAACAGGGTTAACATATACCAACACAACGGGAGTATTTAGTTTTACGGCGGGATACTCAATCCCAACTAATGCAAGTCAAACGCAATGGGATACTGCTTATTCAAATAGGATTTCAACATTAAATGGATTAACCGCAGCAACTCAAAACTTTTCAACGGGGATGAGTGGAACGGATTTTAATATTTCAAGTACAACGGCAACGCATACTTTTAATATACCATCCGCATCCGCAACGGCAAGAGGTTTGCTTTCAAGTACGGATTGGACAACATTTAACAATAAGCAAAATGCAATCACTTTAACCACCACAGGAACAAGTGGTGCAGCGACCTTTAGTTCAAACACTTTAAATATCCCACAATATCAAGGGCTATTAACTAATCCTGTAACAGGAACAGGTACTACCAACTACTTACCTAAACTTACAGGTACAAGTACAATAGGGAATAGTATTATTCAAGATGATGCAACTAATGTTTCAGTTGGTTACACTACTAACCCATCTTTATACAAGCTAGATGTTAATGGTACAGGAAGGTTTACAAGTACATTATTGGTTAGTGGGGCAGCTACATTCTCTAGTAGTATTGCATCATCAATTAGTGGAAGTGGTGATAATGCTTTCTTATTAGCAACAGGAACAGGGACAGGAGCAAGATATTCATACATTGCAAATGATGGTGCAGCAGCAATATTTGGTATTGAAAAAGCAGCAGGTGGTGCAATATTAGGTGGGAGTTCAGCCTATGCAACAGTATTATATTCAAACAACGCTACACCATTACAACTAGGGACTAACCAATTGGTTAGAATGACTATTACAAGTGGAGGCAATGTAGGTATAGGAACGAGTAATCCATTAGAAAAATTTGTTGTAAAATGTGGAACAAATGTAAATTTTGTATTACAAAATTATGGTGGATTATATTTAGCATCTGTTAATGATGCTAATACTGCATTAGCTTCTATAAATATTTCTTCAACTAATTTCAGTGTTTCAAGTGCAGGAGCAGCTACCTTTAGTTCATCGTGTACTGCAACGGGCTTTTTTGAGAGCAGCGATAGTAGATTAAAAACACTTATTCAAGATAACTACCAAACAAAAGGCATTGCATCCATTACTCCAAAACTTTACACTAAAAACGGAAAGGTTGAATTAGGTTATTATGCTCAAGATTTTGTTGGGATATTAGATAGTGCGGTTTCAAAAGGTAGTGATGATATGTTAAGCCTATCTTATCGTGAGGTATTAGTTGCAAAAGTGTACGCTTTGGAGCAAGAGATTAAAGAATTAAAAGCAAAATAATATGGCTACAACTTGGGATGGTACGGCTTTAAATCAAGGCATAACTAGAACGGCAATGAATGACCTTTGGAACACATACACTAATGGGAATTACCCTTGGTGTGATGGGTGTACCTTACCCGCTAATTCACTTCAATTAATTACAAAGGCTTATTTTTTAGCTAATTATAATTATGGAGGCCCAGGGAATTATTTAAAAAATACTTCTAAAACAAGTTCTCAAATCCTAGTAAAAAGTGATATTGGTTTTAATATTAATTTATATACTATTGTACCGGTTCCGGTATTTGTTGCAAATGTTTATTTAAATTCAACATTAACTTTGGCTTACTCCGATTCAGCACAAACAACATTATATAACGGATTAGGAGTTACAAGGTACACCGATAGTTTATTGGATTATTGTCCTTATGCTGAAATAAGTATTAATACATCCGGGGCAGTTACATATTTAAATTTAACCTATTGTTAAAATATTAATATATTTGTACAAATTATAATTTTATGAAGTATTCAAATTTATTAAACCTAGTCGCACAAATGGAAGCGATTATAGGTAACCAGGAAACAAAAGTGCAAAAAAAGCTATTTAAAATCTTTGAAAAGGTTAAGCCTATTTATGAAGCGTACCAATCCAAAAAGGATGAATTACGACTTGATAATGCAAGCGCTAATGACAAAGGGATTTTAAATGTAACCGAAAAGGGTGATTACCAATTTACAAAGGAAGGCATTAAAAAGCTTACGAGTGACATTAAAGCCCTAAATGATGAGGAGTTCGCATTTGAGAAGATTAACATCGTTAATCCTCAAGGGCTTGAAAACTTTATTTTCCTTGAAGATTGGACCAATGGTATCGAATTTATTAAACAAGATGAAGAGGAACTTTAAGCAATGACACAAGATAGCAGCCAAGCGCTTATTAACACAACGGTTTCGATAACCGCAGCAAGTATCACAATCACTCAAGTGCAACCATTGGTCACAATGGTAGCGGGCTTGGTTGCTATTTTATCGGGTATTTTAGCAATCGTATATTACATTAAGCAAATCCGTAAGTTATAATGAGGAATCTTATAGTAATTATTTTAATAGCGGTAGTCATTTTTTTATTAATGACAAAGCCTACTTATACTAAAAATGAAATAGTATTAAAAACTGATACAATTTTTAATATTAAGACATTTACTAAATATAAAAAAGGCGATTCAATACCTTATAAAGTAATTTTACAAGATTCAATTTATATCCCAATATACGATACAATTCGTATAATTAACGACTATTCGCAGATAAAAGAGTATAATGATACAATACGCATGGATTCAAATACATTCTATATCCATGACACAATTACAAAAAATAAGATAATAGGAAGGGGATTTAAAGCAACACTACGAGAAAAAACTATATATATAACAAAGACTATTAAGCCAAAAACGGAATTATTGATTGGAGGCGAATTAAGGAACTTTAATAATGTTTTAGGTGCTAGTATAGGAATAGGGTTAAAAGTGCCAAATAAGGGGCTTATGTTGCTTAATTATGGCACTCAAGGTTATTCAGTAGGATTTTATAAAAAATTGTTTTAAAATATGATACCGATTAAATTTAAAGAGTTTGCCTCCAACCCTGTTGTTGGAACATTGTTTGTGGTTTTAATAGCTATTGGCTATTTATACATTGATGTCCGATCAACCTTCCAGGGCCAAGCTAAAAACCAAGATGTAAAGATTGAGAAATTAGAGACAAGACTTGATGTGGTTACAAATGCATTACGCAGATGTGATTCAAGCTTGGCGGCCGCAAGTACCAAACTTTCTACTTTGGAGCAATTAGGTAAAATTCAAAAAATAAACTAATGAAATATTTATTTATTTTATTCTTATTTGGTTGCGGGGTGCAAGCTCAAAAGGTTGACAAGGATATTGAGTTTGAAGAGTTAATGAAGCAAGTGGATGCAACCAATGCAAAATCTGCAACAGTTCTCGCAAAGGCAACTAAAAAAGAAAAGCAATTAGTTACAAATGCAGTTGCAACCATTACCCAAATGAGAAGCGAAATTAGTGAACTTAAAAACGGAATTGTACAAATAAGAATTGACACTATTTTTATCCATGATACAGTCCTAATAAAAGAAAAAAAGAATTTTTGGGGTAAAGTAAAAACCGATACAACTAATTAAGATGAAGCAATTTTTTACCGAAGATAACGGAAGGTTATCTATGAAGCGTTTATGTGGTTTATTGTGCGTTGTAGCGTTATGCATTACAATGTATCACAATTCATTTAGTGAGTTAAGTAAAGCACCTAGTGAGGCATTAGTGTACGCAGTTGCAACATTGGCATTTGGTTGCCTAGGATTAACAACCGCAGAGAAAATATTTAAAAAAGATTAATATGAAAATATCCGAACATTTAGATTTAAGCGAAGTAATTCGAAGTGAAACTGCAAAGCGACATGGCATATCAAATATGCCAATTGATGCGCACATTGAAAACTTTAAATTGCTAGCTGAAAATGTATTTGAAAAGGTAAGGAATCATTTCCGTTGCCCTATTCATATTAGTTCCGGATATAGATCAAAGGAACTTAATGCTTGCACACCTGGGGCATCACCCACCTCTCAACATAGCACGGGAGAGGCAATTGATATAGATATGGATGGGAGTGCAAACGGAGTTACCAACACAATGGTATTTAATTACATTAAGGATAATTTAGAATTTGACCAATTGATTTGGGAGTTTGGAACAAGTGCAAATCCGGATTGGGTTCATGTATCTTATGAAAGTACCGGTAAGCAAAGAAAACAAATCTTAAAAGCTACAAGAGTAAACGGTAAAGCTCATTACCAAACATATAAGTAAAAAAGAACGGCCCCCAAAGATATTAAATCTTGAGAGCCGTGTTAGTAGATGGGGGAACGAAATATGTTATAGTTTCATAACTAATTTTTGGTACTCTTCCTTAAAATCATAATCAGTTTGTAGCATATTATTTGTTGATTTAATCGCATTGATTACTGTTGTATGATCACGATTAAACGCAATACCAATCTCATCCAATGTGAGCAAAGTATTATATCTCAAGATATGCATCGTTAATAATCTTGGTATGGTAACAACTGATTTCCTACTTTTGGACTTAATATCATCCATTGTAATATTATATTGCTCGCAAGTATTTGCAATAACCGTATCAATGTACTGCAATACTTTCTTTTTTGGCATTGTCTTAAAGCCAATCTTTGCTTTCTTAATTCCCGGTATTATCATGTAGTTCATTTTTGTTGATTTTAATCTCATCGAATATCCCAAAGGACTCCGCTTTTTTTATATGTCTTTTAAATGTATGAAATGACATCTCATCATTTTGTAATAAATGGGTAAGTTTACCCACCAGGTCAATCTTCTCAATAATTGTTAACTCAATCCATTCTTTGTGGTTTGGCATCTCCTTTGATTTTATAGATGAAAAATAATGTTACATAAAGCAAGCACGCTAATGGCACCGCTAATAAGAAAAACTTTAATAGTGATAAAATTGCTCTAATCATAATTAAATATTTTGTAAAAAAGCCGTGATTAAAAATGCGGTGATTAAAATAACGACCGCTTGAAAGTTGTGGTTTTGTTGCTTATTCATGTTAGTCGATTTGATTATAATTAATAAGTTTTACTTCATAACCTAAAGCAAGATATTTTTCCATCTTGAACTTTAATATGTCCAAAGTAAATTCCTCAATCGGAATTAAAATAGTAAGCCAATTGTCAGTAGTGCCTTTTTTGTAAATCTTAAATAATTTTTTCATAGATATTTGATTTTGTTTAGAAATCAAAGCTATGTTATTTTAATTTAATAAAAAAATATTTTTAATATATTTTTTTAAAGTGCCTTAAAGTAAAGTCTTTTTTAGCTTGGACCATGTTAAAAATACGCTCCTCAATGCCTCCAACGGTGAATATCCAAAACACTTTTGAGGCTATTGTCCGGTCCTTGGTTTGCATCCTTGCCCTTGATTGCCAATAGCTTACCGCCGAAAAATCAATATTGTACATGACAAGCGCATCGGCCGTGCTTAAATTTATGCCCTCCCTTCCGCTTTGCACCTGGCTTATGAATACCGCATCGCCGCCGGCCTTATTGAACTCTTGCGGATCATCATATGAGTTTTTAAAAGTTGCCTTTAAAAGCAACCCCTCGGCTATGTACTTATAAAAGATGGCTATCTTTTGATCCTTAAACCTTTCCTTAATAAAATTCGCTTTTGTATCATCAAATATGATTGCATTGCCATCATCCTTTTTAACCGTTCCGCTACAAATTTGATGGACCTTTTGCATCTCTTTGACCGCAGTATCTGCCACCACTATCTCGCCATCCTTTGTCCTAAATAATTTGTCATTGGTAATCTTATCAATGGCCCATTTGACCTTATCACTCATTGGCACATACAAGATGGCCTCTTGCACCAAAGATTCAAATCCGGCCTCCTGTTGCGTATATGTCAAAAACAAATGATTTATCTCACATTCAATTAACTCCGTTTTGACATGTGAGTAATCAGCAAGCTCACGATTGAAAACAAATTTTTTCTTTGGGATGCCGTAATGCTTATGCCAGGAATAAAAGTTTTTATGATCTGCAAATGGAGACTTATCCGATACCCAAAATTGATGGAATATTTGAGCAAAGCTTTCCGGTGTTGGGGTGCCACTTAAATAAATTACCGGCTTACCTTTGCATAATTCTTTTAATGCTTTTGTCCTTTTACTTGGTATTGGGTATTGGCCCAATGAATGAGCTTCATCAATAATAATAAGATCATAAATATTTTGGCATTTATGTACGCTTTCAAAATTAATAATATCTAATTTATATACATAACCGGACATTTTAAAATCATCCTGGATGCTCGAGATGGCTTTTTTCTTTGTAACAAATAATACATGCTCAACACTTAATTTGTTTGCTAATAGCAAACTTGTTAATGTTTTGCCGGTCCTTACTTGCATGGCAAGATATACCAAACCAAACTCATTAATGACCTCAAGGCCCCTATTGGCTATGTCGATTTGATAGTCTCGGAGTTGCATATTGCTTTAAAAATTTGATAAGCTACTTGAGGCACTATGGCGTTTCCGTAGGCTTTGATTGATTCTTTTCTCCATTTAGAAAAGGTGATGTTGTCCAATTCTTTGGGAAGCCCATCATCTCCTCCACAAATAGGGGAGACAGTTGGGAAGCTTTCCCATTTATTAATCCTCCCGTTCTCGCCATTGCCTCCAAACATTTGCTCGCTTGAGTATCCCCTTTGAGCCTGTAACTGTCTTCGTTCGCAGATGGTGTTGGTAACATTTGAAATATTTGTGTTGCCAAGTTTGGCATCGTTGTTCCGTTCGGATATTTCTCCATTCTCTTTTTGAACTTCTCTAAATTCACCGGATCTTCCTTTGTCGTTGGAGTGAGCAACAAACCATATCCTATCTCTTTTGTGCGGTGCGCCGACACTTGCAGCTGGAATAAGAATCGGTTGTACTGCATACCCTTCCCTTTCCAAATCATCGCACACCTCGTTGAATACCACCCCCCCCCCCAACTAACGAGTCCACGAACATTCTCGCCCACAATGTATCTCGGTTTGATTTCTTTAATTGCGCGTAACATTTCCGGAAAGAGATGTCGCTCATCGGATTTGCCAAGTTGCTTTCCGGCATTTGAATATGGTTGACATGGGAATCCTCCTGTAAGGATATCAATACTTCCTTCGTGAATAGAGAAATTTGTTTTTGTGATATCATTATATGATATTGAATTTGGAAAATGATGTTTAAGTACCTTTTGACCAAAGGGATTCCATTCGCAATGGAATACATTATCCCATCCCATCCATTCGGCCGCAAGGTCAAATCCTCCTATGCCGCTAAATAAACTGCCATGTGTCATGTTAAATTAATTTGTGCCATCCTGTAATGGTGTATCGTTCGTATCATCGATACGGCGATAACCCTCATCCCATAATAGCTTTGTTAAAGTAATTGATTTTTTTATTATAACTGCCTCGCTATCTTTTGGATTTAAGATGTGCAATATTTCATGGAGACAAATTTCAAGATGCTTTTTGCCTTTCAACCTGGTATCTAAATATATAATCCCATCGCTCTCCGCAATGCCGTGAGCTTGTTCCCTTCCTAGTTTTTTATAAATTATCTTTATTTTCACTTCGAGTCTTAATTATTTTTTTGAGATAAATAGCCAAATCCAATGCTTCCTCGTATGCATGTTGTAACCATTGCTCTTCGCTTAAATCCTTTCTATCCATTGTGGTGCCATATTCCGCTCGGCCTTTCTCCTCTCTAAATAATAAATCATCAATAACATCGTATAAAAGTTTACTCATTATTTATCCGTTTTATTATGATGCTTGCCGCATGTTCTACATCTAAAAATTAATTTAACAACTCCGCTTGCTAATGCTCTTCGGTCCTTGATTACCAGGTCATCGCTACCACACTCCGGGCAACTGCCTTTGTGGTGGCCAAATATTACTCCGTAATGTGTTTTGGGTGCGATATGGTTTGATAGTTTCTTATGGACCTTCTCAAGTAGTACAACATCCATCTTGCAATATTTAACCATCTTATCCATTGCAGTTTGATCCTTTTTTAAAACGATACTTTTCCACAAATCAAAATCCGTTTTAATCTTTGATCCGATGCCTAAATATCCGGCAATGTAATTAAGCTTATTGCTATTGAATTTAAATTTTGACCTTGAGACTTTTAAGGTGTCAATGGTTTGGTAAGTTGGGAACATATCGATGCCGTAAAACAAACATCTTGTCCTCACCCAAGACAAATCAAACTTATCGCCATTATGACCAACCAACTCATCCGCTTGATTTACAATCTTAATAAAATCTTGAAGCATCTTTTTATCGCTTTGCTTTGCATCCCAGGTGAGTGCGTGAGTCTCTTTGTCATCCTCCCATTTGTAACATATGCAAATAATGGCACGCTCGGTGATAATATTCTGCGGTCCTATATTTAACTTAAACCCGCTTTGCCAAAAAAAACCAATGTTGGGGCTTGTTTCGATGTCGAAATACAATCTCTTCCTTTTGGTTCTCGTTATCATAATGCGGGTTTAAGTGTAAAACTACTATTTTTTATGAGATAATTGATAACTAAATTCTCGGGGCTTATCATTCTCATGCTCTGCGTTCCATAACTGTTGGACCGCTTGGAACAATGACCAATCATCCGAGGTGTCATCTTTGGTCACCATCTGCCATCCAGGACCTTGTATGACTCCATTCTTACCATAGGTCCGAGTCTTGGCATTAAGCCATAAAATAGCCACGCCATCAATGTCCGGCATGTTATCGGATTGCTTAACCGAATGATTATATAATTCCTTGTAAGCTGCCAATTGTAGCCAATAGCTATTATATATGCCATTGCTTGTCTTAATGTCTAAAACATAGGTTTTGCCATCAATGGTACAAATACGATCAAGTGTACCGGCAAACTTTAAATGATTGCTTACAAAGGTTTGCTCAATCATTGCATGTACCGGCTTATGGTTGACACTAAATTCAACATAACGCTCAAACATATTCCACTCCTCCAAAGAATACTTCGGGCGGTTGTTATCATCTAATAAAGTACACTCCATCCCGTGATCGTAATCCTCGGTCAATTGGTGTACTGTTGAGCCACGGCGCCCGGCGTTATCTCTTATCTCATCGGCCTTTGATCCCATTTCCTTCATCCATTGGATAAGGGCAAATGGCTTTGGATAAGCTTCAAGCAAAGTGGTGGCACTTGGGAAATAATTCCCATCTTCATCGTGGTAAAATCTACCATCGACAAATGTTAATTGATTGGTTTTGGTTTTTACTAACATGTGTATTCTTTTATGGTTTCGGTAATTACTTTGTCTCCATTGTTGGCAATGACTGCGGTTGCAATTTGCTCAATCTCTTCAAGGGTTTCGGCCCCTGTAATAAACTTATTATCGACATATAAGAAATATCTCTCAAAATTGTCGATGATGTTAATCTCTTTGGTAATTTTAATTTTCGGCATGTTTTTAATTTTAAATTTAAAAAAGTGCCTTTTTGTACGGAAGGCTAACCGCTAACCAAAACCAACTAAAAAGGCGATTCCTCATCCAATACTAAATCATTATCATTATGCTTGGCAAAAATCTTCAAAGCAGTTTGTTCAAGGAACTCCATCATTGCAGAATCATCCCATTGCTCTTTACCTTTAACTTTAATCTTCTCCATTTGTGGTAAGCCATTGGGAGCATCCTTTGTGTAAGCCGGTGCAATCTTTGTATCATCTTGATACATTGTTACTCCGGTAACTGTTTTGCTTACATCGTTTTTGTCCTTCATTGCCCACGGCATAAATCTTAAAGCTTGCTCAATGTTTATGTTTGGCAAAGCTTTTAAAAAGCTTGATGCATATCTACTTGAGTACGGCATTGATACAATATATGTATCTTCGCCATCCTTAAATGTCAATTGCCATTGCTTACCATAATCATTTTCGCGAGTGTTAATGTTTGTAATTAACCCTGTTAAGTCTCGGAAGCGTTCCTCAAAAACAAGTTTACCGGTTTTTGTTACTCGCTCGGTTGTGCGATCATTCGCCGTTTTGTGTTGGCGTACTAGGTTCCCATCGGAAACGGAGAGGTAAGTTAAATTTGTACCTCCTAAATTTGATAAAGCCATGATTTAAATATCGTTTGTTTTATAACGACATCACAATACTAATCTTTTTTAATTGAATAAAAAAACTTTTTTATTAAATTTTTTTAAATTACTTTTGAAAGGTAAACGAAATACCTCCGCTAATTAACAATAATTAATAATCGTAGTGGGTTATCCTGGATGGGAGCGGGGGTGTTTTTTTTATAAGGTTTGACCATTTAAAACTATTGGATAAAATCGGTAGTGTCCTTAAAAATGGTATCTTAAAATCAATAACATGAAAATTTTATTTATCATTGCATTCCTTATATTGGTATGCATATTAATCAACCTAGATGAAAACTATGAAAAAAGAAACACGAGGGCGTAAGCCACTACCCGAAAAGGAAAAGAAAAAAGCTTTGACCATAATGGTGAAAAGCAAATTTTTAAACGAAGCTAAAAAAGAATTAAAAGAAATTGAAAGAATCTATTCTACAAAGCAAAGTCATCCGGCACTTTGAGTTAATCGGTTGGTATGTCGTAAAGATAATACAATGCAATAAAAATGGCATGCCCGACCTAATGATCCTCAAAGATGGTAAGACTTTTTTTATTGAATGCAAGGCCGAGAAGGGCCGGCTTTCGGAATTACAAAAGTATAGACATAAACAACTTGAAGAGCAAGGGTTTCGCGTTTATACTATTTACAAAATGGATGAGATTAAATTTATAACCAAATGATTAAAGCAGCCAACTACTATGCAAATCAAGGTTTCTCCGTTATCCCAATAGGTGATAACAAGAGAGCAATTTTCCCTTGGACCGAGTTCCAATCCAAGATAATGGATGCGGCAACAATGAAGGCCCAATTTACTAACACTAGGTCAAACAACATTGCCATCATCGGTGGCGCAGTCTCCGGAGGATTAGAGATAATTGATGTTGACTTAAAGTATGATGTAAGCGGTACATTATGGGAACGACTTAAATTGGAGCTTGGAGACTTAATGGAGCTGTTATATGTCGTACGCACCAAATCCGGTGGGTATCATTTGTACTACCGCTCCGAAGAGATTGAAGGCAACCAAAAACTTGCCATGCGCCATGCAACAAAAGAGGAACTAAAAGAGACACCACACGCCAAAGAGATAGTCTTAATTGAGACACGCGGCGAGGGAGGATATGTGCTTGCTCCTCCATCGGAAGGGTACACCAAAGAAAAGGACTTTGTAATAAATGTTATAACATTGGAGCAAAGAGAATCCATCTTATCAATTTGCAGATCATTCAACGAGGTTGTTAAAGAGGTGCGCCAACAAGTTATCACCGATACCGCTAACTTTCAACTCACACCTTGGGATGATTACAATAATAAGTGTGATGTCGTTGCATTACTTGAAAAGCACGGTTGGACTTGGATTGAGCGTAAAGGTGAGCGCGATTACTTAAAACGCCCAGGCAAAACCGATTCTCATATATCCGCAGATTATCATCAAGGGCTTGGACTATTTAAAGTATTCTCAACATCAACCGAGTTTGAGACAGGGAAAGGATACAAGCCGTTTGCTATTTACACTATCCTTGAACATGGTTCAAACTTCTCTAATGCTGCAAAGCAATTGTCTCAAGATGGATTTGGTGAACAAAAGAATCGCATCTCATCAAATATAAAAAGAGATTTCCTTAAGAAAAAAGAGGAAGGGCTTGATAATAAAAACATCGCCGCCTACCTTTCACAAAAGCATAACCTGGATGTAACCAAGACCGAGGACCTTATCAAAGATATTGAGAGCGGGAATGGAGAGAGCATCCTTACATTTTGGAATGTAAATGATAAAGGTATTGTCACCATTGATCGGTCCAAGTTCCTTTCCTTCCTTTCAAGCAATGGAGGGTTTTACATTTACTACTATGACAATAAGCTTAATTATAAATTGGTCCGCGTTGAAGATGGATTTGTATCGGAAACAAACATGGAGCAAATTAAAAAGTTTCTTAACTCATATATCGACCAACTGCCATCCAACTTTGATGGCACCAATCCATCCAAACTCCGCGAGATAATTTATAAGGGAGCAGATGCATATTTTAATAAAGGATTGTTTGAGTTCATGCAGAACATAAAGCTTAACTTCCTTAAACACACCAAGACAGCCGCATATTATCCTTTTAAAAATGGAGTGGTGCGCATCACTAAAAATAAAAAGGAACTAATTAAGTACGGTGATTTGGGCGTACATGTTTGGAAGGATCAAGTAATTGATTTTAATATTGACATTGAACAAGACATCGACTTTGAATATGTTCAGTACACTAAATTCATTGATAAGGTTTGCAATGGAGACACCGAGCGCATAGCTTATGCCATTAGTTTAATTGGTTACTTACTGCATACTTACAAGGATCCGACCAAATCATATGCCGTTATCCTTGCAGAAGAGACCGAAGATGAGGCACAAGGCGGTGGCGCCGGTAAAGGTATTTTCTTTAAGGCCATCGGTAAATTAATTAACCTGGTATCAATTGATGGTAAGAATTTTAAGCTTGATAAGTCATTCGCATTCCAACGCGTTGAGTTATCCACTCAATTAATTATCATTGAGGATTGCCGTAAGAATTTAGACTTTGAGGGATTTTATTCAAAGATTACCGAAGGGGTTACAGTTGAAAAGAAAAATAAAGATGAGCTTTATATTGATTACAATAATGCTCCGAAGTTTGGATTTACTACAAATTACACTATCAATTATAGTGGTGGTCACGGCAAACGAAGAGTAAAAGTTATTGAGTTTGGTTCGTTCTTTAACCATAAAAACTCACCACTTGATTTCTTTGGCAATACTTTGTTTAATGATTGGGATCAAGATGAGTGGAATCGATTCTATAATTTTATGATTGAATCAGTTCAAATATATCTTGAGACCGGTATTCCTGTTATCGAGAATAGCGACTCAATCAATCGTAAGAATGTTAAGCTTAATTTTGGTGAGGACTTCCTGGCTTATTATGATGATATTGTTCGTGACAAATGGTTTGAGTTTGGCTCGGAATACATATCATTTTGTAATATTAATGACTTTGATAAAAAGGATTACTCACAAATAAGGTTTAAAAAAGGACTTCATATGTCCTCGGATATCTTTGGAATCAAATTGGAAACCCGCCGAAATAGGCAAAATAATAACAAACATGAGTTTAAAATCTTATCTTGATCCGGTAAAAGCATTTGACAAATGGATAATTGCTAATCCAAAAGGTGGTATATTTGTGTGGAAAGGCATCAAATTGGAGGTAAAACCTAAAAATGTACTCGGTTGTACTTGATTTGTACTCTATTTGAGCTATGTTTTAATACACATAACTAATTGATAATTAACTAATTAAAAAAAATGTACTCGATGTACTCGCTTTTATTAAATATTTCCTTGACCTCTTCTTTTTTTTTATTTTTTATTATAATAGTCCAATTTATTATAGGTAAATCGAGTACACGAGTACAAAACACTTACAACTAATTAATAGTCAATATGTTAAGCAAAAAAAAACCGAGTACATGTAATGAGATTATTGAATATGTTTATTTGAATCCACAAATTGACCAATTGATTAAATCGGTACGGCCAAGTGACTTGCAAGATGATTTGAGACAGGAACTAGCTTTGGCCTTGTTGAGCATACATTGTGATAAGATAACCGAAATTTGGGCTTCTAATGGCTTAATAGGATTCTCAATAAAGATTATTACTAATATGGCATTCAGCTCAACATCTCAATTCTATAAAAAGTTTCGTAAGAATGATTATGATAAAGCTATTAACTATTTAAAGTCTCAATTAAAATTACCCGAATTAAATCCTAAATTTGCAAAGGTTGCTAATGCTCGCCTGGTAGCAAAGTTTGCCGAAGATGAGATGCAAGCTCATGAAGCGATACTCTTTAATAAATATGTCGAAGTAAGATCATGTAAAAAAGTAGCGGACCATTACAACATACCGGAGAAACATGTAAAGGATATTATTAGGAAAACAAAACTTGAGTTAAAAACATTATGCTTAAATAAAATATTTTAATATGAAATATATAATAGTGATATTACTTTGGGAGGCAATAAAGATTGTTTACTTTAAAATTATTAACCGATGATTACAGTACTTGCAGCGTTTTTGTTTGCATATTATTTTGTTAATGTGGCCAAAATACCTTACATTATAAAAAAGATATGGGGCATCCCATTTGAGAA
>Ga0209500_10000449_pt1 | contig 35301 bp, 33 predicted proteins | sample S_140212_EF_Meta_FD_187323 | JGI IMG/M metagenome (GOLD analysis project Ga0209500, IMG submission 187323) | Freshwater microbial communities from Lake Simoncouche, Canada to study carbon cycling - S_140212_EF_MetaG (SPAdes) (version 2) | ecosystem: Environmental > Aquatic > Freshwater > Lake ...
CGGGCGTTACTTGAAACTGTGCCGCTCGATACATCCTTGGTTCGCGGTAGTCACGGCCGCGTGGAGTCGGGCACTCCTTATGCGCCGGTCCTGATTGCCGATGGCCTGGACATGCTTGAGGCTGGCCCCGTCCATGCAACCCAGGTGCACGACGCACTTGTGCACCTCGTCGAACGCGCCTAACAGCCCTACGATGCCGCTATGCGTGCTGTCTGGATCATTGCTGCCACGGTGTTGGTGCTTGCTGCGATTGCCGCCGCGTGGTGGCCGCGCGCCGGCACTACCGGCGTCGACGTGGCGGTTCGCCCCGCCGAGGTTGCCTTGGTCTGCCCGCAGCCACCAGTAGTCGATCCTGTTGTTGCTCCCGTTACTGCTGCCGTTACCGATCCTGTTGCCGCTGTCGCGCCACCGGTCGTTACCACCACAGCCACTACGGCGCCAAAGGTCACTGTTGGCGCCAAGGCCGCCATTGAGCGAGTCGACCACCAGACGGTCCGTATTGATGGCAAGTACCTCGTACGCGGCTCCGGCTCTGAGTCGGATCCATACCAAATCACCTGGGAACTATTGACGAGCGCCGCACGCACCGTCGATGCATCCAAGTCCATCTACGAAGTTCCGGGGCGCATTGCCGATTTGCGCGGAGCGTGGGTGCAGATCAGTGGATACTGGGCACCGCCGCTGCAGGTTTTTCAAACGAAAGAAGCGATGTTCATGCTCAACAAGTGGGACGGTTGTTGCATCGGCCTTCCGCCCACGCCGTTTGATTCCATCGAGGCAACATTTGCAAAGCCCTTCGCTGTTCAGGGGCAACACCTGTATCGCTATGGAACCATCAAAGGGCGGCTTGAAATTGAGCCGTTTGCAGCGGGGATGTTTCTCTTAGGCTTCTATCGGCTGCACGATGCTGTCATGGAATCAACGTCATGAGCGCGCTCGGTAGCACCCCCGCGCTGCGTGGTGAAGGCTTTCACATTGGACCGTTGCGACTGGAAACTCCGCTCCTTCTTGCCCCAATCGCTGGTCATTGCGATTTGGCATTCCGAATCCTCTGTCGCGAACAAGGTGGCGTCGGTCTTGCAAGCACTGATCTGTTGAACTGCACTGCCATCCTGCGCGGCACCGCCAAGAGCCTCGATCTTGCCGCAACGAATGGACTCGACCAACCGTGCGGTATGCAGCTCTATGGCAATTGGGATGACCCGCTCCCCGAAGCGGCACGCTGGGCGATCGATCACGGCGCGCAATTGATCGATATCAATATGGGTTGTCCGGTGGACAAGGTGGCAAAGAAGCACGGCGGGTCGTTGCTTCTCTGTGATGCGCTGAGCACCATGAAGCTCGCCGAGCGCATTGTTGAATCGGTTCGACGCCACTCCAACGGTCGAGTGCCGGTGACGGCCAAGTTGCGGCTTGGCTGGGACCCAGAGCACTTTGTCGCCCCACAACTCGCGCGTGACCTGGAGTCCGCCGGCATCGCAGCAGTGACGGTGCACGGCCGCTGGACCGTGCAAATGTTCTCTGGGGTTGCGGATTGGGCCCGGATTGGCGCAGTGGTGGAGGCGGTCCAAACCATCCCCGTGATTGGCAATGGTGATGTGAACGAACCCGAGCACGTTCCGGCGCTCATGCAGGCCAGTGGCTGCCGCGGCGTCATGGTCGGTCGGGGCTCGCTACGGACCCCTTGGATCTTCCGACGGGCCATGGGGTTGCTCCGAACAGGCGAACTGCCGCCCGAGCCGTCGTTTCACGAAAAATTGAATTGCATTGCCCGGCACGTGGAGTTGCTGAATCGGTACCACGCCGTGGAGCACGTCCTGCACTGCATGCGAAGCCGGATCAGTTGGTACGGCAAGTCCATGGGCCACGTGAAAGGCCTCAAAGAGGGCATCCGAACCGCACCCGACGTGGGAACCATGTTTCGGGTGATTGAGGAGTGGCGCCGCCCGGATGGCGAGGTCATCTCCAGAATCAGTGACGATTTAAAGTTATCGGTCGATAGGTTGTAATAACGCTGATTCGTGGTCGCCCATTGCGAAATTTATCTGGCTTGGGCTGGCCTGGGATTCCCAACCGCGACCGTATTTGCCACTGACTGGCAGGACTTTGCCACGATTTCTTGCTTCCGCGAAGAACCGGGGTACTTTACTAGCACTGACGGGAAGGCTCGTCAGTAGAAGCGTTCGGAAAACAACAATCGGCCGTACCTGAGGGAAAGGGTTTGGCCGTGTCCCCCTGAAGGAGGAGGGCACATGGTCTCTATTCATTGGTCTATCGCATGCGTTGCCGTACTCGGAACTGGATACTCAGCCTCGGCTGGTGTCGTCTCCGGATCGCAAACCTTTTACAACATGTCTTCTTCCAGCAGGACATACACGTACTACCAGTACGCGCCAGTTTCTGGCGATTCTGGCGGGAATGTGATGAACGGCTCAGTCACCACAACACTCACCGACCTCAATGGGAACGGTGCGACGTTGAGTACTGACCCTGCCGGTGATGCCATCTACACCGCCACCATCAACAACGTCGCCGTGCAAACGCTCTGGAACTCCCAGTTCGGCTTTACGGTCGGACAGTTTTTGAGTGGCGCCACTGTTCCTGCTAGTTTCGCAAACGTCCCACTGCCCTCCGGCGTACCAGCTGATGGCAATGCGGGCGTAGTTCTGCGTTTCACGCTCAGCGCTGGCGATGCCGTTTCATTCGCTTACACATTCAACGTAGTTCCGGGACCTGGTGCCCTCGCTCTGTTGGCCTGTGCGGGTTGTGCAACGAACGGCCGCCGCCGAAAGGGTTGATCGGTCACATTGATTGCTTGCTTGTGACCACGTGGATCGCAGAGTTCTAATGTCGTATGGTTTGGTTCACATTGAAATACCGATGAGGAAGAGGCCCGAGATGAAGTTCTGTCTCAGTTCAATACTTGCAGTGACTGCCCTCACAGGATCAGCGATCGCGGGAATTCCCGTGGTACAGATTTCTGTTGCCGGCAGTTCTGGCGGCTCAGCATCTGCTGCGCCCGTCGGTTCACCTGGGGGCGACCCCTTTCAATACAGCTACAACAGCACGCTTGCTGGAGCTGGCTTCTTGTCCAACTTTACGCTGACGGCCACGGATACCACTAGTTCCGATCGTGCGATCCTTGGAGGTTTCATCACGCTGATCAACGCATCAGCATCGGTGCAGACATTCACTGTTGATATCAGTGCAAGTACGTTTGCGCACGGTTCCAGCAGCTTGTCTGGTGGTTCCGTCAGTGGTGTGCTGACTGGTAATTCCGGTGGTGGGCTCTTTGCATCCGCAAACAGCAAGTCCATCTGGACTGCTTACATTCGTGCGAGCGCGATCAACAACAACATTGCTTCGCTACTGAATGCACCGTTTCAGGTGACTTCTGCTGCGGACAATGTCGCGTCGATTCCTGGCGAAGCGTTTGGACAACCCATTCCCACCCAGCCAGCAATAGCTATGGGTGACGCCATGGGAATCCACTTGGTCTTCCAACTTGGTGCTGGAGACCAGGTTGATCTGACAACGGCCTTCGTGTTGGAAGCAATTCCAGCGCCAAGCGCCGTGGCTGCCTTTGCACTCATTGGGCTTGGCCAGCGCCGACGCCGGCGCGAATGACGGGGTTGATGTTTCTCTGACACGCCTGCTGGGCGGCTTGCGGTCATACGCAATGCCGCCCGGCTCATTTTTCATGAGATCCCCAAGGCGTATGCGCGCCACGAATGCCACCACACCCACCCTGGGGCCGCTTATTTCAGGTCTTTTGCGTTCGGCAGGTCGTCGAGTTTGCCGATGCCAAATTGCTTGAGGAACTCAGTAGTGGTTCCATACAGCATTGGTCGGCCAACCTCATCCGCGCGACCGACGATCTTCACCAAGCGGCGTTCCATCAGGCTGCGCAGAACTTCGCCACACGCAACGCCACGGATTGATTCAAGGTCTGCGCGCAAGAGCGGCTGTCGATACGCAACAATCGCCAGTGTCTCCAGCGCTGCCTGTGTCAATCGGCCCTGCTCTCGTACGCCCTTCAGGCGCGCAACGATTGGTCCAAACGCAGGCAACGTCATCAGTTGACGGCCGCCCGCCACGCTCTCGATACGGAATGTTCGACCGTCGGCTGCATACCGAACGTTCAAGGCGTCGATCGCCTCGCGAACTTGCGCGGCTGCGCGCTTCTGCTGTGGCGTTTCCTCGGCGGCTGGTTCTTCTACCGCGGGTGCCGCTGCAGTATCAGTTTCCGATTCAGAATCAGCGTTTGCGTCGGCCTTCTTGCGGCGGCGCTTCACAGGGGCGACATCGATAATCCCCAAGAGTTCAGCGACGCGTGACTCGGACACGGGGCGATCGGCCACCATCAATACTGCTTCGACGCGCTGCTCCAACGGCAGGTCAAAGCAGGGAATCGCCTGCTCTGCCGATTCGGCCATCAGTGCAAAGGTCGAGGGCGCAGGTGCGCTCTTCTGGGTCATGGGTGTAGTGTGCCAAAAACCGCGGCATCAGGTTGCCACGCCAATCAAACGATTACTTCCGGGCTGCCTGGGCGGCCATGATCTTGGCACGCGCGAGGCGTTGCGCGCGCTCAATCGCTGCGCGCTCGTCGAGGGTGGTGGCGCGGTCGCCAGAGCCAAGGACCTTGGCGTTGGCGTCGGCAAGCTCACGCTCAGCGGCGGTGATATCGATACCAGAGGCCTCCATGGCCTTCTCGGTCAGCAGGGTCAGGCGGCTGCCGTCCATCTGCGCGAACCCGCCGTCGAGCACGAACACCCGGGATGCGCCGCCGTCGGTCTGCACAGTCACCACACCGGTACCCAACTTGGTCAGGAACGCCGAAGCGCCCGATGCAACACCCTGCTGACCGTCCCATGCTTCAAAGCTTGCATAGGAAGCTGGGGTATCAAGAATGGCGTCGGATGGAGTGACGATGGCGCAGGTGAAGGACATAGTGTTTGCCTTGGTGACGCGGCCCTTGCCGCAGGATTGAGGCGCAAATCGTAACGGAAATCGCGCGGCGCGCTCCACGCGCACGATCGCCGGATTATTGCCCGGTCAACAGCCCGGCACGGAGCGCTAGTTCGGCGTTGCGGAACGCGGGTTCCTCGGTGACTTCACGCACGATGAAGGGCGCCAGCCAGTCTGGGATATCCAAGGGAGCGTCCGTTGACGGCAACTCACACTCCGCGAGCACCAGTGGAATCTGGGTGAACTGATCGATTTCCCATAGGCGGTCGCCAACCGATATTCGTGTTCGGACTTTTTCCAATCGGCGGCCGATTGTGCGTGGCCACTCGCGCGCAAATGTCTCAGCATCAATCCCACGTTCAATTTCCTCACGGACCAACCCGATGCCACTCTTGACGGTGTGGATGTGCTCAACCGACCCATCGGAATGCGTAATGCGCCGCAGGCGACCTTCAAGTTGATGCGGGGCGATTGGGGCGCCTGGGCTATGTGAATCCTGATCATTCACGGTGGATCTGAGTGGTAGATAGCCCTGATCAATGCGCCACACTTCGCCGCCGGGTAACGGTGTCGGCAACGCACGTAGCAAATAGACACGTTCGATCTCAGCGGCCACGGCCCGCTCCGGTCGCTGACTGCTTTGGAGCCAGTCGAGTGGCCCACTGCGCAACGAGGTTGGCGAATGCGTGCTTCAAGTTCACAGCTGATCGAACGTGTTGTTCAAATTCAGCGAGAATTTCACTGGCACCAACCCAGCGCTCCAACGCGCCGGTGTCACTGGAAGCCGCCGCAGCCGCCAGCGCGCGGCGGACCCGCAGTCCAAGCAACTGCGCCAGCAAACGTACTCCCAATCGATTTGCTGCTTCCTTCGATGCGCTGTCGTCTGCATCGACAATCGCCTTGGCAAACTCGTCGGCAATTTCAGCCATTCGGTCTGATAAGCCCGGTGGATAGCGGCCACTTTCAAGTGCATCAAACAGTGGTGAAAGTTCCGCGTTCCAAGCGGCAATTCCATGTTGAACAGCGCGGGTCGCCATGCCTGGTGATCCCTCCGCAAAGGAATCGATGAACGACTTGTCATCATCAGGAAGCGCCGGACCATCGGTGTTCCACCACTGCGCCATTTCGTGTGCGCCAAGCGGACCAAATGCAACACGCTGACATCGACTGCGAATGGTCGGCAACAAACGATCTTCCTGCTGCGTCACCAACACGATGGTGGTTCCCGCGGGCGGCTCTTCCAGAGTCTTGAGCATGGCGTTCTGGCCATCGGCGTCAAGAAGTTCGGCCTCGTCAATAATGAACACTTTGCCATGGCCAAGCGTTGCGGTGCGGAACACTCCGCTCTCGTGATGGCGACCGCTACTGGTAACGCCACCGAGCATTCGCTCGCGCAGCAGTTCCAGCGGGATGTTCATTTGCTTGCGGTCGCGCAACTCACGACTCTCGCTAATGCCGGCAAGTTCTTTGCGAATGACGTGGAAATCGGGGTGCGTGCCGGCATCAATCAGTCGCGCGCATGGGGTATCGCGCGGTGCTTGGAATCGTTCGCGATTGCTGGACGTACTGGCTGGATCAAGCAAGATCCGAGCGAATTCCTCGGCTGTTCGAAACTTCCCCACCCCCGCCGGACCGTGAAAGATCCATGCGTGGTGCACGTGCCCACTTGCAAGCGCACACCCGAGTGCACGAAGCGCGCGCGACTGACCAAGGATGTGGAGTGGTGACGTCACGACTCGCGAGTGTACGAGCAGCGGTCCGGCAAATGGCGCAACAACACGTGCGTTAGAAATGCGGTAGCAGGGATGCGGCGGCAGTCGTCATGGACCAATCCACAGGCCATTCACCAGCCGATAGCGCGGTACCCGAGCGATACTGCCCGTGAGGGTCCGCGTAGCAATGGTGTTCCCCGCAGAGTCCACTTCAAACAGCGTGCCGGAAGAAGTCAGTGTGATGAGCGTGGTGTTGCTGCGCGTACGGAATGCACCGCATTGCGTTGGACCGCCAAAGAATGCGCCCGCGCTGCCCACCGTCCATGTTGGCGTTGTTGGGCCAAACGCTGCAGTCGCTGGAACAACGTAGCCACCCGATGCATCACGCGGCGGGGCAAGTTCAACGACCTGTGACCAATCGTTGGTATTGCCGGTGCGATCGCCATTGTTGAACACCATGATGTTGCCCGCTCCCGGCATTCCGGCGGGAATCCACGTTGCAGAGTGGCACACATAGAAATTGCGATCGGCAGTCGTTCCACGGCGCGAGGCCAATGGATTTCCCCATCGATAGAGAAGATCACCGCCACGACCACGCGCGCCACCACTGTGCGAAGCAGCTTGCGCAGTGGTTGTTGAGTGGTCAATCACCCACAGCTCTGACCATGAACGCGAACTCACCACAATCTCGTCGCGCTCGGCGTTGTAGTCGATGGAATTCATGTGAATCCAATCAACTGGTGAGGCAGCGGGGCTGTAATTGGCGTCGATCAGTTCTGGATGACTTGCAACGACGGTGTAGTTTGCAGATCCGGGTGCAACATCTTGCGCAAGGTGGTCCCACGCCTTCCATTGCCAGACGATGTCATAGGTGCTGGTGCCGGTGGGCTTGAGTTCCAAAATCTGCTCAGACCACACCGAGGCCGTAGCGTTGATCCGACCAGCAGCGGTTTGTTCCGCTACCGATCGAACGTCCCAGACGACACAGAGAATGTTTCCGTTCGGCATTGGCCGAATGTCGTGGTGCTGCTGCGACGTGCTTGTGGCAACCACTAAGTCATTCTGCAATGTTCCTGATGGTGAGAAGATCTGAATTCGACCACCTCGACCGGCAGAACTGAGCGATCCGCCGGGATAAACGCACGGGCGAACGAGTGAGCCATCGGGTCGTAGGTACGCAACACTGGCGCCCTGGCCGCCGCCGGTCCACGTCTTCACCGTGGCACCCGTGGCATCAAGTGCAATGGTGGATGTTGACGTCAACTGGGTAACGATCGACCACTCGACGGGCACTGGGCACGAGCCCCATCCGGCAAGGACCATCCCAAGTTCAATGCCATCGACGTTGCCGTCGCCAGATAGGTCAAGCTCGGGTGTTCCCCAAGCGCTCAAGATCCGCCCAAGATCGACGCCGTCCACAATGCCATTGTTGTCAAAGTCGCCAACGCAGGTGCTAGTCCCCGCACTCGCACTTGCCGTGATCGCCAGCACTAGGGTTGACAGTGCAACGCGTGACGTCACTGGCACGGTCCCCATCCTGCGAGCAATGAGCCGAGGTCAAATCCATCAACGATTCCATTGCGATCAAAGTCGCCGGCACCACCACCGTCGCCCCAATTGGATAAGAGCGACCCGAGATCATTACCATCCACGACGCGCGAGCCATCGATGTCTGCGACGCACAGCGCACCCACCAATGTCTGCACCGACTCACCGCTACCGGGAGTGTTGTGCCCACCGTTCGGACCGGTATTTCCTGCGGGAACCACACCGTAATAGGTTTCACCCAACGTGTATGGATACACAGGTTCCATCACTGCATTCACAGTCACGAAGTAGCAGTACGTCCCAGCGGGATACTCCGGTGTAACGCACATGCGACCATTGTGTTGATCAAGGTGACCACTCCCGGCGATGTACTGCCAATCCTCAACGTAGCAACCGAGTGGAAACGCGGTGCTGATTGCGGGCCCGTACTGACTTGCCGTGAGTTGCGTTCCGTTTGGCAGCGACGTGCGCGCCGTGATTTGCCGTGGTTGGAAGCTTGACGTTATCCGAGTGACACCGCCGGTTCCATCCGCGTTCGCATAGCCAAACGGACCATAAATTGGGAACCCGTCGAATGCAAACCCGATCAGTGGCGAGTGTTTGGTGACATCAATTGAACCAAGCAAGCACGTTGGATACGCGTGTGGGTGATATTCGCGTCCTGGAGATGGGTGACCGTAGCAACTATCAAAGCTGCCGCGTTCAAAGACCCATGCGGTCTGATTCCAGATGCCCAGGTTGTTGTAACTGCGAGCGTCGCGTGCGTTGTAGATGGCTGTCCCATCACGGAGCACCGCTGCGTGACCCAAGCCGACCGTTGTTGCGGTGCCTGTATTTTGCACGGGGTTCAGTGGAAGTTTGTAAACCCAATTCAGAGCCGTCGCCGTGTTGGGACTATTCCATGGGCCAATGGTGTAACTCGGGATGCCACTGCAAGTGACATAGACATTGGTGGTGGAGTATCGAACCAACGTGACATCGGCCACCGCGCCGCCATATCCGGTGGCCCCAGTGGTGTTGAGTTTCCACTGCGTGACCAGTGGCGGAACGGCAAATCCGGCGCTGGCGCAAGCGAGGGCGACGCCACAGATAGTGATGAAAGGAGTCTTCATTTCAGTGGTCTCTGGAGTTTCCTACGAAGTAGCGGTGGCCAGGTTCGGGGCAGCACCACGCGGCTGCACTCGATCATGCAACTACTTGGCCGGCTTCGCCACTACGGGACGGGCGATTGCTGCCAAGACCCCGGAAATTCGCGAACTTGGGGGCAATGCATCGCGCCGGAGGTCACAAGGGGACACTAATGTGAACGCCGATAAGCCATCGGGATCCTCGGTCCAAAGCCACTGATCCACCGGGGCCTTGGGGTCCCGGGTGACTTGGGACGCTTGCGGCAGGCGCCAGCCGTTGCCGTCAATCCGGGTGACCTGCGCGCGCACGATGTGACCATCGGCGCGCTGTGTGTGCTCCACCTGATACGCGGCCGTCAAGCCATCACGAGCGCTGCGGGTGTTGCATGCAGAGACTGCATCGAACCAGGTAAGTCCATCAGTTGGTGCGGTGCCTGCCATGTCGGCCGGGGTGATCGGCGCAAGTGGCGTGAGTGACGTGGTGGTGCGCTCTCCGGCGTCAGCAACGCCAGCGCGCGCGCACCAGAGAATCGCCATGGGCTTGGATTGATTTGCGGCAACTTCGTCGCTGTGGACTGTGTCAATGCGAATATTTGTGCCACGAACAAGTGTGATCGGTGTAGCGAATCGATAGGAACGATCAAGACCTTCGCGGTAGGCGGGAATGTCCAGAAGAACCCGTTCTGTGCCGTCGGGCGCTACGGCGCAAATACGAACGGATGTGCAACGCTCGTCGGTCCGCAGCCCAAGTACGCCCGCTTCGACATCAACAACAAGTGGTGCGCCCTCTGTTCGTATTGATCGATCGGTGCGCTCAATTCGAACCGCTCCAAGTGGACCAGCTGCAAATACTTCTGCCAGCCGATCGGTTGGCGCGCCGGCATCAAAAGACAACTGCACTGCCGCGGGTGTTTCGACGCCGCGCCCGATAGCGTGTAGTTCAACCACCAAGTCGCCGGGACCGGGACGGATCGACCATTGATCGGGCAGCTCCCAAACACTGTCAGCACCAAGCATGGCAAAGGATCCTGCCGAGGAAACAGGGCCATCGCCGCGTGTATGTGCGCCATCGCCGGGATCAACATCGTCCAGACGCAACACGTTTCCGCTTGGATCCACACTCACCATAGCGCGCTCCACGGCGGCGGACGAACGCGTCATACGCACCGCATGGACGCGCTCAGGAAGTGCGGGTGAGTGCACGGCAAACGTCCGCATGTGGATGCCATCAGCGGGAATTGTCCAGCCAGTCGCGATGGGAATAGTTGTGACTGGTGTAGAGGTTTGCGATGAGGTCGGTGCAGTCGGTGGTGTAGGCGGCGCGGGTGGTGCGGATGATCCAGGCGAAGTAGGTGAATTGGGCGATCCTGATGATGCTTGAACTGCAGTGACTTCGGGTGCAGTGAGCGGCGCATCGGTTGCGCCCGCAGTTACCCATGCGGTGAGTGCGGCGCGCTCGGTGTCAGTCATGCGTGCATGATGAAATGGGCCACCACCAGTCGGAAGCCACGGCGGCATGAAATGCTCTCGCAGTACTGTTGCAATGGTGGGCGCCTTACGCGCAATGGCGGCACGCGTATCCATTCGAAGTGGTGAACTACCGCCCGGACTATGGCAACCGAGACAATAGGTGCTGTAGAGCGACCATCCAGATGGCGCCGTGTGCAGAATTGTTTCACGTGGTTGTGGCGATGACTGCGACGAAGGCGTCGATGACTGTGGCGAAGTCGCAGAAACATCCATCGCCAGTTTGGCGAGCGGTGGCTGTATCGCAAGAATGACCAGTAAATAAAGCATGAATGTCAGCCTAGGCGTTCATCGGGCCTACTCACTCGCAACGCTCAAAGTTCTCATGGTTCCAAGACACAACCGACCGGTGTAGTCACCCGCGCGGCGGGAGCCCTCCCTTGGGTGATGTCTCGCAGCGCATCGTTCAAATCATGAGTTGTTGCACTTGGTCGTCGTGAACCGCGCTCGGGGTACTGGTCGTCGATACGTCCGCGGTACAAGAACGCAAGTGGGTCGATCGTGGCACCTCGCCCACCGGCGGTGACTATGACTTCTGGAACAAAGCGCACACCAAACCGCTTCCGGATGGCGTGATCGTCATCAACCACAGTTGGATATGCGATAGCGAACTGACGGATGTGATCTGCTACTTCCGCTGCGCTCACTGGCACCTCTGCATAGACGCCGATGAACTCGATGCCCAGCGGCGTGTAGCGAGCGCGGAGTCGCTCAATCTCTGGTTGATAGTTGTTGCAGATTGGGCAGTCTGTGGAAATGAATAGCCATACTGTGGCGTGAGGTGGCGTGTTCGGAATACTCGCGGCAGGCGTGGTGCCTATTACTTCGGTTGGTGGGCGTGGTGTTGGTGATGATGGTGACCCGACGAGCGCTGTTGATGCCGGTGGTGACGAGCAGCCGATCAACATCAACAGCGTTGCGCCCACAACCACTGCACCGCATCGCTTCAAGAGCATGATGGGTGCCGGTGGAAGAATGTCAACGGTGCGCTCAGGGCGTGTATTGAGCACGTTGAACCTTAAAATTTAGGTATTTCCACCAACCGGGGCGACTGTGGCATGGTCTTTCCGGTGGGGTCGCGCATGTCCACTGGTATGAGGAGTTCTTCTCCATTCACCAAGTGCTTGGGGAACTTTTTCATGACCGCCTCCACCTCTGGCGCATAGAGGGTGCTCTTGGAGTCGTACGCATCGGCACCAAAGACGCCGACCGTCACGATGCTGGTCTTGGTGTCGAAGTCATGAAAGTAGTACGCCTCGTTTCCTTCGGCGCGCAATTGTCGACACAGTGTTTCGGCGGAGCGCTTGATGTCGCTCATCTTCAGTTCATTCGTTCCAAACGCGCTCCATACTGCTATTTGCAAGGAGTACAGCGTTGCATTGGGGCGCGTTCGCCGGACAATGCGAAGATCGTTTGGTCCGGGTGGACCAGCCTCCGCACCTGCGCCCATGCGGGTCAACATGGCGCGCGGGAAGGCACGCATGTTGCCTTCGTTGATCTCTTTGACAACCTTCAGTTCGGCTTGCGCGGCCGGATCTTGTGGGCCCGTGAAGTGCCCAACCAACACAACACTTCCGCGCTGGGTAGTGCTGACGTACGCGTCGTTCAGTTGCGGGTAACGCCGAACCACTTCTTCGCGAATAGCGTTCGCATTGGCTTGATGTTCAGGTCCAGTGACGGATGCCAACAGGACGCTCCAACCAGTCTGGTTGCCATCAACATCAGTACGAGCCGCGGCGCGGGCGGCGGCGGCGGTTGCTTGCGCCTGACGCTGAGCATCGTTCGCCGAAGCCATTCGAGCCGCGGCGGCCCGCTCAGCGGCAGAAGGCGCACGTGCTCCAGGGGCGGCAGCCGCGCTGACAGGTGCAGGAGTGGCCGGGGCACTCGCTGCCAATCCGGATCCCTTGGCGCTGGGTGGTAGATCAGGCGTTACCACCTCGTCCTCGGGGTTCATGAGGGCCAGCGATGGGTCCGGGGTGGGCGCTACGGCGGGCGAAGTTGATGCCGTGGGAACGACGGGGGTCGCAACAGGGGCAACAGGAGCACCCGCCCGCTTCACTTCCAAGCGCTTGGGGCCGTTCGGGGTGACGGCTGTGAGGGTGCCTGTCTTGTTGGGCGAGACGGTCTTGGTGTTGGCGGGAGGGGCCACGGCGGCGCCGCTGGACGACTTTGCCTTTGCGTCGGTGTCAGAAGTGACGGCCGGGGTGGAATCACACGCGGTGATCAGCAGAACCAGAAACAGCCCTGCGGCGGTCACCACGCGAGACATTTTGTGACATTTAGGCTTATTGACCATGGGCTCGCCGGGCTAGCATACGAAATGCCTCAAGGATTCTCGACAGGATTGACGATACCACAGTCTGCATCGGCGACGTTCGCCGAAGGCTCGCCGCTCGATGGATCGAATGCGGCCCGCAACGGAACGTGTGTCAAAAGGATTTGACAGACGACCGGCTGGAGAGCGCCATGAACGACATCGGACACGTCGGACTCACCCACGGTCTTGGAGCTGCAGGAGCTGCGCACCGTGTAAACGAGGCTGCTGCTGCATATCGAACATCTGCACAGTCAGAAATTGCGCCGTCAGCACCACGTTGGGCAGAGGGTAGAGATCGAGTTGAACTCTCCGATCACGCGCGGCACTTAGATGCTGTTCGAGCCCTTCCTGATGTTCGCATGGCAAAAATTGAGGCTATCAAGCAAGCTATCGCCAGTGGCACCTATGAGTCACCCGAGAAATTGCAGTCGGCCATTGATGGGCTGCTGCGCGATGTGAACGGCTAAAGGCCAGGCACACCCCGCACGCTGCGATCTGTTCACGCATATCCACACTTACTCCACGCACGCCCGCGTGAATCCGTGTGAAATACGCGAATGCGCAGCGCACCACGCCAAGACCGAACAATTCAAACGTTTCTCCGCGCCTTGTTGACCACCATGTCAGCGGGCGCGGTTTCATTGACCGCTGTCGCAGTGGCGCAGGAGCCACCACCAGTTGGGATGCGCCCTGCTGATGTTCGGCGTGACGCATTGATCCATGTGACCATCGCCGCAATGCCTGGTGAGCGACTTGCAGACGCGGTGGTGCTAATGAAAGATGGATGGATCGAGCGCACCGGTGCATATGGATCGTTTGATATTCCCGCCGGAACAACCATTCATGATGGCACCGGTTGCACCGTCTACGCAGGGTTCATTGATGCATGCGTGCGCATTGATAGTTCCGCCGCCGCGCGCGCAGCCAGCAGCGAGCGTGGTGCGCATTGGAACGCACGGGTCGTACCGCAGGTCCGCGCAGCTGACTTGCCTGTGATGACTACGGATTCGCGCAAAGAATTGCGGGCACTTGGCTTCACCGCAGCAGCGCTCCATCCCAACGCGGGAATATTTAGAGGAAGTGCACAGGTGGCGTTGTTGGGCGATGATCCACGCGCCGCTCGTACCGTGGTTGAAGATGCTGGCACGTGCGTAGCGTTTGAAACCACCGGTGGCGGCGACGATGAAGCGTCATGGAACCGCGCCACCTATCCAGGCGCACTTATTGGCGCAATTGCCTTGCAGCGCCAGACATTTGCCGACGCCGCGTGGCATGCCAAGAGCGCCGATGTATGGCAGGCTCATCCATCGGGGAACGAACCACCGGTTCTTGCGAACGCCTTGGAATCACTGCACGATGCCGCAAAGGGGAAACAGCGCGTGTGGTTCGATGCCAGTGACGAACGAAACTTATTGCGTGCCGACGCGCTGGCGCGTGAAATGTCCCTCGATGCGGGCTTTGTTGGTTGTGGTCTTGAGTTCCGACGCCTTGCTGAGGTGCGCGCTACTGGCCGACCAGTGGTTGTGCCGTTCAACTTTCCAAAAACACCTGACACGCAAAGTCCGCGAGCAATCGACGCAGTGTCCCTGCGCGAACTTGAGCAGTGGGCGCTGGCGCCGACCAACCTCTCGGAACTCTTGCGAGCGGGGGTGCCCGCGGCAGCAAGCACTGTGCGATTGAAGAACGTGGGCGACTTTGCCAAGGCGGCGCGGCGTGCCACCAAGTGTGGTACGACCGAAGACGAGCTCTTGGCAGCACTCACCACCAACCCAGCGCGCATGCTTGGCATGTCAAACATTGCGGGTGAAGTACGCGCTGGCCGCATGGCAAATCTTGTGCTCTGTAAGGGGCCTCTCTATGGTGAAGATTCAAAGATCCGCGAGGTGTGGATTGCTGGATTGCGACATGAGGTGGAGCCGGTTAGCAAATTCCCGTTGAAGGGCGTGTATGCCATGGCGGCGCCAGTTTCCCCGGGCGCGCTGACGGTTTTTCCGGAGTCGGTGACCATTGATGCGGATGAGCGCACTGTGTCGTTTGGAATGCCGAAGTTGGCGAAGGAGAGGGACGGCAAACCTGCAGAAGGCAATGGTGCTGTGGTCAACAGCGCATCTCCAGAGCCAAGCAACAAGAGCAATGAGTCACCGAAGATTCGCGCTGATGGGGCTAATTTCGACGATGCGCGAGTGGGATTCACTATGCCAAGTAAGGAATTCGGTGTTGATGGCACCGCGCGTGGAACAATCGTTGCGACGCGGGACAACGCGGAACTGACGCTGATCGCTGCTGATGGTCGGGTTGCACAGTGGACGATCGTTGCTTCGGCGCGGACTGGTGACGTGCCCGATCCGAAGGAGGAACGCAAACACAAGCGCGCGAGTGCGAAGGGTGACGTGGGTGGTGCTGGTGGTGCTGGTGGAGCTGGTGGTACTGGTGGTACTGGTGGCGCCGGTGGCGCCGGTGGCGCTGGTGGTGCTGGTGGTGCTGGTGGTGCTGGTGGTGCGGGCGGCGCGGGCGGCGTAGGAGGAACCGGTGGCACAGGCGGCCCCGGTGGCGCAGGCGTCTCAGAAGGAAAGGATGGAACCCCAACAACTGGTGATGATGCCGACTTTGATCCAAAGCCCGTGCTAGCCGCCATTCCTCGGGTCTTTCCAATGACGGAGTATGGAGTCGAAACACGCCTGGCGCCAAAGTCGTTGTTGGTGGAACACGCCACCGTGTGGACCGTCTCTGACCGCGGCATCCTGAATGACGCGGACTTGTTGATCAAGGACGGAAAGATCGCGGCTGTGGGTAACAACCTTCGCGCCACACTCACTGGTGATCTGAGTGACACAATGATCATTGATGGAACCGGTATGCATGTCACACCAGGAATGATCGATTGCCATAGCCACACCGGTATTGATGGTGGCGTGAATGAGTGGACACAAAACGTGACTGCAGAGGTACGCATCGCTGATGCCATCGACCCAGAAGACATCAACTGGTATCGACAACTCGCTGGGGGACTTACCGCTGCCAATCAGTTGCATGGAAGTTCAAACCCCATCGGTGGGCAGAACTCTGTTGTCAAGATCCGATGGGGCCAGAATGCCAGCGCATTTCCGCTGCAAGGCGCCATTCCCGGTATCAAATTCGCGCTTGGTGAGAACGTGGTGCGCGGAAAGGGCCGCTATCCAGGCTCACGACTTGGTGTCGAGGCGTTGATCCGTGATCGCTTTCAGTCGGCGCGTGAATGGCGTGCGGCGCAGTTGAGATACCAAGCCCTGCCGGCTGATGTGCGCGCGCAAACCTTGCAGCCTCAGCCCGATTACGAATTGCAAGCACTTGCGGAAATTCTAGAAGGCAAGCGGATCGTTCATTGCCACAGTTACCGGCAGGACGAGATTGCCATGCTGATCCGTGTTGCTGATGATTTCAAGTTTCAGATCGGAACGTTTCAGCACGTGCTCGAGGGCTACAAGGTTGCTGATGAGATTGCCCGTCACGGTGCCGGAGCTTCAAGCTTCAGCGACTGGTGGGCGTACAAGATGGAAGTCATGGACGCCATACCGTGGAACGGCCAGATGTTGTGGAAGGCGGGTGTGGTCACTAGTTTCAACTCGGACAGTGATGAACTGGCCCGTCATATGAATACCGAGGCCTCAAAGGCGGTTCGCTATGGCGGACTATCGCGCGAGGAAGCGATCAAATTTGTGACACTCAACCCCGCCAAGCAGTTGCGCATTGATGCCATGTGTGGCTCGTTGGAGCCTGGAAAAGACGCAGACTTTGTGATTTGGAGCGCCGACCCACTGAGTGTCTATGCGCGGTGCATGCAAACATGGGTTGATGGTGTTCGCCAATTTGATGTGGAAACCGATCGCATCATGCGCGCGCGCGATGCGCAAACCCGCACTGCACTCATTGCACTGGCAACATCGGAATGGGGCAAGAGTGGCGGCGGTGATAGTGGTGGCGGCAAGGGTCGATCTGGCCGGCGTGGCGCTATGCCGGGCACGCCAGATGCTGACACACCTCCTGTTGACGATGCACATGGTGACAATGATGCACGATCAGGTGGTTCACTACTCGCGCGTTTGCGATTCAATCAGCGCGATCGCTTAATGGAAATGGTGCGCTCGGGAATTGACCCCGCGGCTATTCGCCCGGGAGAGTGTGGCTGCGATCAAATGGATTCATGGTCTGCAATATTTGAAGTCACTGGTGGCGAAGGAGGTGCGCGATGACAAACAACAACAATGCATGGTTGGCCCTATCAATGGTGGCGCTCATAACGGCGAGTGCAGTGGCTCGGCAATCCTCAGAGATTCCAGCGCCGAAACAGCAAACGCAAATGGTGTTGCGCCATGTTGATGTTCGCCCGTGCACACCAGGATCCAAGCCGATTCCTGATGGATGGGTGATTTTTGATAAGGGTTTAGTTGTTGCGCTTGGAGCGGAACCAATGAGCCCTGGCGTTGCCGCTCCGAATGCCATGGTGATCGAAGCACCTGGGCATGTATTGACCCCGGGAATGTGGGCAAGCGCCACCACGCTTGGGCTCATTGAGACCGAGCAGGTCGAAGCGACTGACGACACCAAAGAGTTCGGCGACTTTCACCCAGAAATTAAGGCTTCCAGCGCAACAAACCCAGACAGTGACCTACCGCCTGTAGCGCGCAACGGCGGCATTTTGATGGCTCATGTGTTCCAAGAGGGTGGCGTGGTTGGTGGTCATGCCAGTGCTATGCGGCTTGACGGATGGACTGCCGTGGATCGCACTGCGCGCGCCGAGGCTGGAATGATTGTGCATTGGCCAATGATGGAGCCAGTGCAATCCCGTTGGCAATCGAAATCCTTTGATGACCAGCGCAAGGATCGAGACAAGGCGATTGCAGCCATCGACCGATTCTTTGATAGTGCCGAGGCGTATCTGCGCGCACGCGCCGCTGACCCCACTGGCGCCAAAGACGCGCGCTTTGAATCGCTGCGTGGTGTGATTGAAAAACGCGAACCAGTACTACTTGATGCCAATTGGCCTGGGCAGATTGAAGCGTCGGTACTCTGGGCGATTCGGCGCGGTTACCGACCGATTGTGGTTGGTGGCCTCGGCGCACCGGAAGTTGCGCCGCTCCTCAAAGCCCACAGCGTTCCAGTGATTGTTCGTGGGATTCACCGAATGCCACTTCATGAGGGTGATGGATATGCGGCTGCATATGAGGTGCCAGCGAAGCTTGTCGAAGCGGGTGTGAATTGCTCCATCGCTTCTGGTGATGAACCTGCGCATGAACGCCGGCTTCCGTGGCAGTGCGGCCGCGCTGTGGCGTACGGTCTTGACGCCAATCGGGCGTTGGAATGTGTTACCCGAGTGCCAGCCGAATTGGCTGGTGTGGGCGATCATTACGGCACCGTTGCGCCTGGAATGAGCGCAACGCTTGTCCTGTGGTCTGGTGATCCATTTGAGGTCACTACCGTTGTCCGCCGCGCTTGGATTGATGGTGGCGAGGTTGATCTCAACGACCGCCAGAAGCGAATGCGCAACAAATATCTGGAAAAGTCCCTTCAGCGCGAGCCAGTGGACCCAGTGGTTGATGCGCCGGTTCCGGTATTTCCTGCCTCGGTTACCAAAGATCCGGTTCCATGAAGCGCGTAGAGTGCAACGCATGAAGTCTAAAGGAGCGGAGCGCGGTTCAGGGTTTGCAGCACTTGGCATCTCAACGATGTTGGTTGAGTCATTGGCGCGCATGGGCGTGACTGATCCAACACCAGTGCAACGAGCTGCGATTCCAACAGCCAGCACAGGCAAAGATGTTGCTGTAGTCGCCGCCACTGGTACCGGCAAGACACTTGGATACCTGCTGCCAGTGGCGATGAAGTTGTTGGCCGATCCGCCGCTGCGCGTTCGCGGCAGACCAGTTGATCCGCGTCGAAGACTGCGAGCGCTGGTCCTCTGTCCAACCCGCGAATTGGCACAACAAGTAGCGCGCGAAGCCGCCCTGCTCTTCCGTGGTTCGGTGCTTCGAACAACCGCCGTCTATGGCAAGAGCCCGCTTGCGCCGCAGCGCGAAGCTGTCTCGATTGGCGTTGACTTGCTTGTCGGAACGCCCGGTCGCGTGAAGGAATTGTGCGAGCTTGACGCCATTTCGCTGGCATTCGTGCAGCAGTGTGTGCTTGATGAAGCTGATCGAATGCTGGACATGGGCTTCCTGCCGCAGGCGAAGGAAATCCTTTCGCGTGCACCAGAATCACGGCAGTTGCTCTTCTACACAGCAACCATGCCGCGGCCTGTTGAGAAGGTGGTTGAAGAAATGCTGCGCGACCCCGAGCGGGTCAATCTGGTTGGTAGCGACCGCGCCAAGGTGTCCGGAACTCCAGAGCCGCGTTCTGATTTGGGTCAACACATCTACGACATTGACGATGAGTCAAAGACAGCCCTCACGGTTGCTCTCATTAAAGATGGAAATCGCAAGGGCGTGATGGTCTTCTGCCGCACACGCCGGCGCGCAGGATGGGTGGCGTCAGCACTGCGTCGCCATGCAATCAAGACTGTTCTGATCCATGGTGATCGCAGTCAGCGACAACGAACCGAGGCGCTTGCTGCATTTACCACTGGTCATGCAGATGTGGTGGTGGCGACCGATGTTGCATCACGCGGACTGCATGTGCCGGCTGCCCGTTGCGTCATCAACTATGACGTTCCGTTGTTACCCGAGGAATACGTGCACCGCGTTGGTCGGGCTGGTCACGGTGGTGGAAGCGCAGAGGCATTCACATTGCGTTGCCCCGCTGACGTTGAGCGTTGGCTCCATGTGGAACGAACGCAACGCGTGAAATTGATGCCGAAGAAGCCACCTGCGTATGCCGCTTACATGCGAATGCGCGATGGGGCTGTCCCAGATCGCGAAGTGGAGATGACCACTGGTGGACCACGCAGCGCCGGAAGCCGCACCGCTGGTCCGCGCGTTGTTGGACCACGAGCGCCAAGCGCTCGACCTACTGGGGCTCGACCGACTGGCGCGCGGCCATCCGGCGCTGGTGGAGCGACTGCGCGACCCGCTCCCGCTCGTGCCGCAAGTGTGCGACCGACTGGCGCGCGAAGTGGTGGACCGCGTATTGCGGGGCGCACCGATCGGCCGGCGCGCCGCGTGAATCGCCCGTTGACGGTTGGTGGAAGTACTGATCCAAATGCGCCGGTGACACCGGGACGATCGCTTGCTGCCATGATCCGAAACGCGCCCGCGGCGTTGAAGCGCAAAGAGAAGCGCATACACAAGGGTGATAAGCCCAAGGATCAGGCGCACAAGCGTGGCAAACAACGCAAGGCGCCGATCGCCAAGGGACAGAAACCCGGCGGTGGCGTGAAGAAGGCGACATGAGCCGGCGAGTGCTTGGGCGCCGCGTGCTGTTCGCTTTACTGCTTGGCGCAGTGAGCGCGGTGGCGACTGTTCCATATGCACAGATGAGCATGTCCGCCATTCGTGAATCCACTGATGTTCTTTTGCTTCGTGGAACAACGGCGTGGAGCGGATCCGAACGGCGTTCCGCCTGTATTCGGTGGATCAATGTTGAAACTGTTGGCCCCCTGGTGAATGCCTCCGAACCGGTTGGGGTTGTTCCTGCGTGGGCAGAGCCTGCGCCGCCCATCAGCGGTGGTCATGTCCGTGCAGCGGCTGTTGGAATCGGTTGGCCGTTGCCGGTCATCACTGCTACCTGGCGCGCCGATCGAGGGGACGAGGGTTTCCCGCCACCAGCCGAACGAGATACCAGTGGTGAAAGCCCAAAAGAAGCGGTCCGGCGAGTGATGGGTGATGACCCACACGCTTCGCGTGCGGTGATGCTCCCGCAAGCGCTCTTTGACGCCGCAGTCTTTGCCCTGCCGTGGTGGTTGCTACTGGAAGTGATCGCGTGGTTGAGGGCGCGGCGAGTCAGTCCACCGGCATGAGTGGCATGATCACGCGAATGATGATCGCCAGTCCAACAAAGAGCGACAGCATGCCAACCACAATCTGAGCGGACATCCGGGCGACTGATGGCCAATAGCCGTTCAGGTCTTTCTGCCGAACGGTGCGCCACGCCATGCTGACAAATACCGAGAGTGGAAAAACCAGCGCCCACCAGTAAGCGGAAACACCAGGCGCGGGTTGCAGAAATGGGATCCACGCGAGCATGTGTTGCATCCTACGGTTGCGTGGCACTGTTGTACGGGTCGCCACTGCTGCTTTGCGCCGGTTGCCGAGTCAGCACGCCGGATAGCAACACGGCACATGCAACTGCACACACAGCAAGGGCGGCTGGCGCGGCGACCACCACACAGGCCTGAGTGCGCGAACGCGTTGCTGGCACAAAGCGCATGCCGACGCCCATCAGTGCTGGCGATGCGGCCAGCATGGCCCAAATCCACCACGGGAAGCCACTCTCGTCGTAGCCGATCCCGATGAACATACACCCCGCGAGCGCACACGCGAATGCGGTGGCGCCCCCCCGACCAAGCCGCACGGATGAAGAAATAGCAGCGGCCACCGCCAGTGCTGCGCTACCTCCACTGAGGGCTCCGAGAACGATGCCAAGCTTTGCAAACCCACTGAGTACACACAGCACGCTTGCGCACGCCGCCATGATCCAGAGTGCGACGAACGGCGCCACTCTGAACTGCGAGGCTGGCTTCGCTGCGCCGAGCGAGGCGAGAACAGCAATGGTTACAGCAAAGACTTGGTACCCCGTTCCACCAAGCCCAGGGGGTTTGAGAGTGAACATCGCACACGCGGCAGCCACCGTCGCTAGCAATTGGCCGTTGAGGCTTGATAGGTTGCTGGTGACGACCGAAACTCCTGCGCCGATCACCAGCGCGATTGGGAGCCACTCGTACGACGTTGTGCATGACCACTCAAAGCCACCCTGCAGGTGAATGTGTGCTGCTACGGCGGGTGCAACAATCAACAAGGGCACCCATCGGAGCGGGGTAAGCCACAGCGCCACGTGATCTGCAAACAGCGCGTGGCGCCCAGTCACCCCGCCCTTGCGAGAGATCATGTGCAACAACAAGGCCGCTACAAAAACAGTCAGTGCCGGTGCAAATACCGCGCGGAGGATGATGTCGAGTTCCATGAATGCCGGCCGTGAATCACTTCTTGGCCAAAGCGCCCTCAAGACCGACAATGATCTTCACATCATTACCAATAGCACCCTTGTCGACGCCATACTTGATGCCATAGTCACTGCGCTTGATCAGTAGTTGCGCCTCAAATCCAGCCTTTGGCCCGCGCCCCATGTCGGCCATCCCGCAATACTCCACGCGTGCAACGACAGACTTTGTCACGCCATGCAGCGTCAGGTCACCCGTGACGTCGTAGGTGGTGTCGTCGACCTTCAGTGCGCTGGTGCTCTTGAAGGTCATTGATGGAAAGTCTTTCGCAGAGAAGAAGTCTGGGCTGCGAAGGTGCTTGTTGAGATCATCATTCGCAGTGTCAACCGATTCCACCTTGATGGTGATGTCAAACTTCATTCCCTCGGCCTTGCCTGGTGCAAAGGCGAAGTTGCCCTCGATGTCATTGAATCGACCCCAGAACTGCCCGGCTCCAAAGTGTTGCACACGAAAGAGCGCCATGGAGTGAACGTCATCCACTGTGAATACTTGTGGACCGGTGGTCGCTGTGGCTGGTGGCGTGGCGGTCTTGGGTGCCGTTGATTCCTGCGGTTGAGCAAGACCCAACATGAGCGCGCTAGTCACTGCGCTGAGAGACACAATGGCGAGCCAAGGGCGACGATGAATGGTGGTGGTGTTCATGGGGAGAGTCAGAGTAATGGATTCCGAGTGGTGGATTGCTGGACTAGTTTATAGTTATAGGACTCTATTAGTCTGGTAGGCGATTCTTGTCAAACCCGATGCGTTGCATCAGCCCATCGAATTCATCAAGGGAGAAGAATTGGATTCGCAACTCTCCGGCGCCCTTCTTGCGCCCAACCCGAATGTCCACCCGGGTACCAAGGTGCTGTTCGAGTTGTCTCCGAAGATCCGCGAGGTGAGCACTCTTGGGACCGCGACCCTTTGCCTTGGCTGGTGATGTTCCACGTGGAACCCCTGCTGTGTCCCGAATCGCTCCCTCCAGCTCGCGAACAGACCACCCGTGGACAGCTGCTTGCTCTGCAAAATTTCGCCGGACCCCTACCTCTGTCACGCCCAAGAGAACCTTGGCGTGGCCCAACGAGATGGCGCCCGAGCGAACGTGTGAGGCGGATCCGCCATCAAGATCATTGAGGCGCAAGAGATTCGAGACTGTTGCACGATCAAGTCCAACGCGCCCAGCCAGGTCATGATGAGTCAAGCCGAAGTCATCCGCAAGGCGCCGAAGTGCAGCGGCTCGGTCCATTGGGTTCAGGTCTTCACGTTGCAGGTTCTCAATCAGCGACAACTCGGCCGCCTGCCGGTCGTCCACCAATTGCACAATGGCTGGTATTTCCGTCCGCCCGAGCTGGTCCATAGCGCGCCAGCGGCGTTCGCCAGCGATCAATTCAAAGCGGCCGATTGCACCAGGAAGTGGTCGAACCACCACAGGCTGCATCAACCCAGACTGCTCGATACTGCGCGCCAGGGTGTCGAGCGCCACAGGATCCATGCCGCCACGAGGCTGGTACTTGCCTGGTTGGATGGCCCGAACCGCGATGAAAGTAACCATTCCATCAGCCAACTGTGAAGGGGAGGCGTCTGCCAGCTGGACGGTTTGTGACGGCTTCGGCTCCACGGTTCCACTGGCACCCCGAACATTTGGATGGTTCTTTTCATGTGCCTTGGCACTCACTGCCGGTTCGACAGACTCAACGGTCGCGGATTCTGAAGTGGCCGGTCGTTGGATAGACACGGGAATCAAACTTCCCAACCCGCGACCGAGCTTCGATTGTGTCATCTTGGTGCGATCATCGGAGTTCTTAGCCATGAGGATTCCTTGTGTAATGTTCCACGTGGAACATGTTGATGCCGAAACAGTGGCGGGGCGACGACGAAATCGTATCGGCGAACCCGCTATAGCGGCACAAGTGCAGGTGTAGTGATTCGCGAGAAAGGTGAATTGATACCCATCAACATTGAATCTGTCGCGGTTCCGTTGGTTGCCCCACACATCCGCAGCCCCAGCAACCGCCTCGGCTAAGTTGTCGCGGAAGACAGCCCACCCAAACCGCGACACTAACACACGCTCTGACCAATAACCCACCAAACCTCAACGCTCAGGGTGTGTGTCGTGTTGTGTTGTGCTACGCGATTAAATTTGCCGATCAAGCGCTGAAAACTAGCGATCGTGAGCCAATATCGAGCCTTACATACGTGATCTTGTACTGATAGTGCTTATAGGTATCCGCGCTGGCGAATCTGATCATGCGTCGATCTCCCTTGATCGTGCCGACATCTGTGGCGATCGTGCCAACACCAACAGTGGCTAGATTGCCATGCCATGATTCCCCCCGATCACCCGCACTGGTTGCACCAATCAATCTTAGGCCAGCGCAACAGTGTCTTGGCAAGCAGGGCGCGCGACCTTGGTAGGCATGGCCGACATGATTCGTGTTTCCATGCCAATTCGAGCCGCGTCATCGCCGTGGTTCAAGACCACCAAGCCAGGAACGTGCCCACTTCCGGCCAGCCAGTCACACATTTGGTCTGCGTCAGCATGCCCACTGAGACCCTGAAGCCGGGAAATGCGCGCCCGGACGTCAATTTCCGTGCCATTGATTCGAACGCGCTTCGCCACGCCACTCGCCAGTGACTCCGCCATGGAGCCCGGCAACACGTAGCCCGTAAAGACCACAAAGCCGCGATCGTGGCACAGTGCATTCTCAAGGTGATGCAACACTGGACCAGCATCACAGAATCCACTGCCAGCAAGAACAATGCCCGCGCCCTCGCGACCAGCAATCTTCAATGAGTGCTTTCGCGACCACAAGCAATGCAGCGAATCAAATTCAAATGGTGAATGCCCGCGACCAATCATCGCGCGTGCAGTACCTGAGAGCAGCGATGGATGCTGAACACACAACTCGGCGGCACGAATAGCCATCGGGCTGTCGAGGTACACCGGAATCTCGTCGAGCAATCCTTCGCGCGACAACTGCGCAAGGTGATGAACGAGTACTTGCGCGCGCCCCACACTGAAGGTGGGCATGATGGCAGTGCGGCGACCGTGTCGACAATGTTCAATGACTTCGCGCAGTGACGCGTCGGTGTCCGGAGCGTGTGTGCCGATCGGGCGACTACCCGTTGTTGATTCCATCACCACCACATCCGCTTCCGGGGCGTGACCACGCGCAGCGAGGTAGGTCTCACCAGAAGGACCAATATCGCCTGAAAAAACCACTCGAATGCGCGATGCACCGTGGGCTATTTCCAGCTCAACCGATGCACTTCCAATGATGTGACTTGCGTCGTGAAGGCGCATGCGAATGCCAGAAGCGATCTCCCGCCACACTCGATACGGGACGCCAACCAAATTTCGACTGACACGCTCAGCGTCACCACGCGCATACAACACCGGCGGATCTTCATGTCGATCATCGACCTTTAGTGATGGGTCTGGTGGTGGATCAAGTACCACCGCATCTGGCCCGGTGCCTTCGCGGAATTCCTCAACGCGCATCTTCTGCAAGTTGGCAGAACTGCGAAGCACCATTGGTAGCAGGGTGGCGGTTGGCTCGGTGCAGAACACCGGGCCCTCAAATCCAAGTCGAGGAAGCATGCCCAGCCGGCCGCAGTGATCGATGTGCGCGTGCGTGCACACCACTGCATTCAATCGACGGAAGTCGAGCGCAGGAGGAACCTTATTGCGCTGCTCTTGGGACATCGCCCCTTGAAACAGACCAAAGTCAATGAGTACGCGAGCGTGCTCCGTCTCTACTAAGGTGCAACTTCCGGTGACCTCGCCTGCAGCCCCGAAGAACGTCAATGATGGTGATTTAGCCACAGACTTGCAGCATAGGGAAGTACACGCCTATCGTGCTGCCATGACTACCAACGCACCCCACTATGTCACTCTTGGGCGCAGCGGCTTGCGCGTTCACACAATCTGCCTGGGAGCCATGACATTTGGAACCGAATGGGGGTTTGGAACCGATGTGGCCCACAGCGACGCCATGATCAGCCGTTACCTTGAACTGGGCGGAAACTTCATCGACACTGCCAATATTTACACCAAGGGGCACAGTGAAAAGGTGATCGGCGACTACTTCCGCACGGGTGCAGGGGCTGGTACCCGGGATCAAGTCGTCATTGCCACAAAGTTTGGTGGAAACATGTGGCCAGGGGACCCAAACGGCGGTGGTAGTGGTTGTAAGAGCATGATGAACGCGGTGGAACACTCCTTGCGCCGCTTGGGCACCGATTACATCGACCTCTTGTGGTGCCACTTCTGGGATCGCCTCACTCCCATTGAAGAACTCATGCGTGGCATGGAGCAACTTGTTCGCCAGGGCAAGGTGCGTCATCTTGGGCTGAGCGACCATCCCGCGTGGGTGTGTGCACTTGCCCAATCATTTGCGCGCCATAATGGATCAACGCCACTGGTCGCACTGCAGATTGAATACAGCTTGCTGCAACGAACCGTGGAGGCGGAGCTCATCCCCATGGCCATCCATGAAGGCATGGGGGTCACTCCGTGGAGCCCATTGCGCGGCGGCGTTTTGAGTGGAAAGTTCAGCCGAACCCATCTGCCTACTGATGATGGATCGACCCGTGTGAAGTCAGACTCAAAGTTCCTCCACGAACGTACATGGGTCTTGTTGGACGCTTTGCACGCTCTGGCAGACAAGAAGAAGTGTTCAGTGGCCCAGCTTGCCTTGCGCTGGACGATGAACCGACCTGGTGTCGCGAGCACCATCATTGGTACGCGAACACTTGCTCAGCTTGAGGACAACATGGGATCGATGACTGTGGCCATGACTCCCGACGAGAGCGCAGCGTTGGATGCGCTCACTAAGCCAGAGCTACCGTTTCCCTGCGAATTTTTAGAGTTTGTACGTTCCGGTATTCACAATGGCACCACCGTCAATGGTGTGCATGGCGACCGCTGGCCACTATCACCCCAGAACGCAAGTGAGCGTTGGTGAGCGCGCTTGATCAGTCCCAGCGGAACACACCTTTGCGCCATGCATAGATGTACGCAATGACGCTGGTGCCGATGAAGAAGAGAATGCGCGCCAAGAACAGTCCCGCCATCGGGCTCTGTGGTTCAAGTTGCGTGTAAGCAACCGCCCATGGGTAGAGGAAGATCACCTCAACGTCAAAGAGCAAGAACGTCATCGCTACCACGAAGAAGCGCACATTGAAGCGCTTGCGTGTGGAACCAATGGCTTCCATGCCGGACTCATAGGTGGCACCCTTGGAGGCACCCTGACGTCGCGGTCCAAGAATGAGGCTGGCTCCCACATTCACAATGGCGAAACCGATACTCATCGCAAGCGCGACGGCGATCGGGATGTAATTCGTCAGGGATGTGTCGGCAAGAATCTGCATGCGGACGCGAATGGTAGCAAGCCGAGCCGCCCTTTAACTGCCTGCAAACCGTGGCCGCAGGGCGCGGGAGAACACCAGCATTCCGAGGCAAAGTAACCCCAAAGTCGGGCTGCCAAGGAGGAAACAGGTCGCCGCGTCAATGGCCGGCATCGCCCCAATCCACATGGCCACCGCCATTGGTACTGATCGTGGTGACTCACACCTGGACGCGGTGCGGATACCAACAACCACCAGATACGCAGCGAGGAGTGCTGCTCCCACGGTCGCTGAACTCAATAGGGCGCCTCGCGGAGTAATGGGTAGTGCGCCCCACATACCCAGTGGTGCGCACGCGGCGATGGGCAATGACCACGCCGCAACGCGCGCGATCAAACCGAAACCGGTCATTTCATTCCTTGCGGCAATACTCACTGCCGCAATGAATGCAAACGCCGCAGCGGCGGTCCAAGCAAGTAGTGACCGGTCGGCATTGCCACTGATTGCAAGTGCCGCAATCACTGGAACCAACCCTCGGCACGATGCCATCAACATGAAGCTGACCGCTGAAAGTGTATGAAGCATGTCATACGCAAGAATGCATGCACCAAGGGCGATGGCCCATGGCAACGTCGCCGGTGACGCAACAGCCAGCATGCTGACGCCGATCAACAACATCGATCCGCCCACAAACCGTGCAATAAACAGCGATATTCGACCTGAGGGGATTGGTCGATCTGGCCTTTCTGATGCATCGATGTGTGCATCACATACATCGTTGAGAATCATGCCTGCGAGGTATGCCAGAAGGACGCCCACCACAACAAGTACAAGCGTTCCAAGTGGTATCACGTCGCCAAGGGGAAGTGAGTACCACCCAACCGCGGCACCCGCGAATACTTGCGAAACAACTGTCGGCGCGTTGGAGATGCGCAGCATGGACAACCATGCGTGCACGGGCGAAGACTGACTCACGTGTCTTCCCCTTGGCGAACACGAACGGCGTGCTCAGAGCACCAGTTGATTTCTTGCACAATTCCATCAATGAGGCTTGACGGGTCACGGGCAACGCCTGGCAATACGTCCCATGCGTACGTCTCAATCTCTAGGGTGGGGCGCTCTTTGGATGGCCACGATTCAATCTCGGACAGACATTCGATAATGGCGCCTTGTGTAGTGCCAAGGCAGCCCAATTGCGCTGCAAATATCGGTACGTGAAAGTGCGTACGCCATTCGCCTGTCAGGCCATGCGTGCCTGCAGACAGCGCCAATGGAAGGTCTTCAAAGAACTTCACGCCACCATCAGAGGAACGAACGCACGTTTGGTGTAGATAGCGTGGCTCAGAAAATGCCGTCAGGGCCACCAATGACTCTGCGTTCCCATTGGCGACTACCGCGCTAGACACTTGAATTTTGTTAACACTGATTCCAGCTGTGCGATATGCACGCAGCACCGCACGCTGATCTTCAAACATCACCGCGGCATGACAAACATCGTGACACACACCGATATAGCGGCGCGGATCTGGCTCGCCGCGCCGGGGTTGCAGGGCGTGTTCAAAAAAACTAACCACGTCTGCCGCGCGATCAAGCATGCATCCGGGCTCTGGCTCCAGATCCACAGTAATCCGCATGCCGGTTTGATCTTCAATGCGAGCAAGGTGGCGGACGGTTTGTTCCAAGAGGGCACTTGCAATCCCAATGCTTGCTCCACAACCCTCTTGGCTGAACAGCGTGCGCCAACCAAGCGGTAATGTTGAAATCGAAGCAGTGCGCGTCCCGGGCATCAACAGGTCAGGAAGTAGATCAGCCAATCGCTGTGTGTGAAGCGCACGGCGTGTGCTTGCCCAGTGTGGCTCATACACACGCAATTTCACCTCGGAACCGTGAAAATCTTGATATGGAAACCCGTTGAGCGTGACGATCGATAGTCCAACGGCCGCCAATCGATCTCGTAGTTCTGCGCCGCCGCCAATTGATTCGGCAAGTTGTTCGGCGGATCGCGCAGAAAGCCACAAACCAAGTGGAAGCATCCCGGTAGGGCAAACGCGATCGCGTACTGGAACAAACACTCGCTCCACATGCTCGCACGTCTCTCTGATAGTGCGACCCGCTACAACGTTGGTGCAATATGCGGGAAGCACTGGAAATCAGGGCCGGCTATTCGATGAACTCGAGGACTTTGACGACCCCGACGACCCTGAAGATGCGCCGGATGAAGACTTTGCACCCGCCGATCCTGATGCTCCGGCGCCGCTTGATGGTTGTTGATTGGCATCATTTGACATCACCTCTGTGCGTGTCACGGTGGTCTTGCGACGTCCACCGCGAACCTCAACGGTGGTTTCCACTGTGACAACACTGTTACTCGATACACCGTTCTTGGTTATAGAATGTGTTTCAGTAGACGTTGAGGTGGTGGTCGATGAGCCAGTTTCATCAGTTGGTTCTTCAGTGACTTCTACGGTCTTTTTAGGGCCAACCGCTGATGTAGCCGCCGGTGTGGTGTTGGTGGTCGAAGGCGGATTTGCTGGTGCATCTGCCTTCTTCGCCTTAGCGATGGCTGCGTCCAGCTCTGCTGTAGGTGATCCAATGAACGCAATATTGCCATCTTTCCCAACCACAAACGATGTTGGAATTGTGTTGCGCTTTGCAGCAGTCATCCAGGTCTTTGCCATGGTGCCATCGCCGTCGAATGCAATTGCAAATCCAATCGCGTCACCCTTCGCCTTGACAAAGTCGTCAACACGCTTGGTGCCGTCCGCCGCATCCTTACCTCGCTCAAATCCAGCAACGCCGATGAACTGCACATCGGGATTTTGCTTCTGTAGTTCCGTGAGGTGTGGCATGCTGGCAACGCATGGCCCGCACCAAGTCGCCCAGAATTCAATCACGTGAACTTTCCCAAGCTCCAGCGTCTTCACCTCGGTACCGCGAACGAATGAATCAACCGTGAAGGCGGGTGCTGGACTGCCCGGCACAAGCACGTCACCGATTGCGAAGAAGGCCACCGTGGAGACGAGGGTTGAAATGAGCATGAAATCAGCCTACTCCCTACGAGCCGCATCAATAAGGCGGCGGATGACCCCAAGCCCCATGGTTTTGTCCTCTGTTCGCTCTGGATGCCATTGCACCCCCACATAAAATGGTTTGGAAGGGTCGCGAATTGCCTCAATGACCCCGTCGTCAGAGACACCAATGACCTCAAGATGAGCAGCACTGCCGAGCGCTTGGTGGTGCGAACTGGCAACCAAACCATCTCCGAGCGAACTGGTCACCATGTGTTGGTAATCGTTTCGGTGCCGATCACTATCTGGCAATTGATCGCCAAGGTGCTGAATCAACTCGGCGCCATGATGAACGCCCATCAACTGCATGCCAAGGCAAATGCCAAGCACCGGGGTCTTAGGTGTTGCATCGAGCTGCTTGAGTAGGGCAAAGTCTGCTGCTTGGCGCGCAGCGTCCATCACCTTTGCTTGTGGATGAAGCGGAATGCCAAGGAGGCGGGTATCAACATCGTCTCCACCAATGATGATGACGCCATCTACCACAGAAACCAGTTCCGCCCGGAGGGTGGCGTCAGCAGGCAGGATGATGGGGAGCCCACCGGCGGCAATGACGGCATCAATGTAAGTAGCGCGTACCTGGTGGCGCGCCCGGCCATGCTCGTCACGGGCAACGTCAGCGGTAATGCCAATCCGTGGTCTGATGGAATATGCCATGTGTAAACGATATTGCATCTGCGACCGAAACCGGGCATCATTCACCGATGCGCCCAACTAATTCAGCTTGCATGACCTCCATAGCAGCCGCCCTCTCTGCCTCTGTCGCACTCGCCGACGTCTCCCTTCCAGCGGCTTTCACTGACCATATGGTGCTGCAGCGCGATCGGCGCGCGCACATCTTTGGCAGTGCGCAGCCTGGCGAACAGATCACTGTGGAATTGATTGATTCCAAAGGCGCGGTGCTACGCAGTGGTAAGGCGACCGCCGGTCAGGGTGGACGGTTCATTGTGGAATTGGCACCAATGGCTGGCAGTGATGATCCGCTCACGCTTGATGTGAAGGGTGCCAACACAGTGAGTGTCAAAGATGTAGTAGTTGGTGACATCTGGGTGGCAGGTGGGCAGAGCAATATGGAATGGACCCTGGGCGGCACCGGCGAGCAGACTGCTGCTGGTGTTGCTATTGCCAATGAGCCATCAATTCGCTTCCTTCGAGCGCCACACGTCACAGCAAACCGCGCTGCTTTCACAGTGGCCGCCGCATGGAGAACTTTGACACCCGCTAGCGCTCCAGACATGGGGGCTGTGGACTTCTGGTTTGCGCAACAATTGCGTAAGACAAACGGTGTGCCGATTGGAATTTTGGAAATCAACTGGGGCGGAACACGCGCAGAGCCGTGGACTGACTTAGCAACGCTTGGTGCCGACCCCCTCTACACCGCTCGAGTCACTGAACTGCGGCGCTCGATCGACACGTGGAACTCACTGTCCGCCGCCGACCGCGAAGCTGCATATCAGGCTGATCGAAAGCTCTTCCAAGAGGCCGGTACAGCGTGGTGGAGCGCTATCAATGCCACCGACCCTGGAGCAAAAGGAAAGTGGTATTCAACGGACGCGCCCGAAGAAGCGAGTGCATGGAAATCTGTAGTCCTGCCGATACGTTGGAATGCTGATCCGGTGCGTAAGAATGTTGATGGAATCGAGTGGTATCGCCGAACGATCGAAATTCCTGCTGAATGGGACGGTAAAGAGTGTTTCGTAGAACTTGGTGCCATTGATGATGCTGACGTTCTGTTTGTGAATGGGAAGCCGATCGCCAACACTATTTCTGACATCGGAACCGCGCGCAAGTACCGCATCCCGGCGGCGTTGATGAAGGCTGGGCCGTGCACCATCGCTGTCGAACTTCTTGACATGCAGGGCGAGGGTGGTTTCACTGGCTCCCCAGACGCCATGCGCATCACGTGCGCTGCTGCCAACAACGCTTCAATTCCGCTATCGGGCGAATGGTTGGCCCGGATGGGTCGATCAGCTTCTGGATTGCCTCAGCCACCATCTCGGCCGTCACAAGATATTGCTCCTGGAACCGGATACGGCGACCCCGCGTCAATGTTCAATGCCATGATCGCTCCGTTTGCTGGAGTCGAAATCAAGGGTGCCATCTGGTATCAGGGCGAGTCCAATGCTGGATCGATCGCCGATGCCGAGGCGTACCGATCCTTGTTGCCACTCACTATTCGCAGTTGGCGTGCCGCGTTCCAACAGCCAGATATGCCATTCGGAATTGTTAGTTTGGCCTCGCACCACGCCCATCAGGAAAACCAGGCCATTGCCGGTGTGTGGCCACTACTCCGTGACGCCCAGCTTGCCACCGAGCGTTCCTCGCCCAACGCAGGCGTGATCACCACTATTGATGTTGGCGACGCCGACGATATCCACCCACGTGACAAGCGCACGGTTGGCGAGCGACTCGCGCGATGGGCCATGGCCACCTCGTATGGAAAGCCAGACACTGCCTGGCGTGGACCACGAACAAAGAGTGTTCGCCGCGACACCGATGGCATTGTCATTGACTTTGACGTGGAGCGTGGACGCCTTGCAACACATGATGGAAAGGCGCCCGCCAGCTTTGCAATTGCTGGCGCTGACGGAAAGTTCGTGAAGGCGGATGCTGAGCTTCGCCCGCCCAACGCGATCAAGGTTCGAAGTTCCGATGTGCCACTTCCAGTAGAGGTTCGCTACGCGTGGCAAGACAATCCCGCAGACGCCAATGTGGTTGATGAGATGTCCAAGTTGCCGGCGCATCCATTCCGTGTTCGTGTTGAGGCGGATCCAACACAGACACAGCCTGCAAGTGCGCCATGAATAGCCAGCCAATTCCACTTGGTCGTTCCATTCTTGGCATGTTCGCTGGCTATGTTTTGTCGGTGGTATTGCTCTTGTTGCTGGTTGCTTTGTGTTACATCGAACTTGGTTCAGAGGGTGTCTTTGTAGCGGGCTCGTACCGCGACACCTCACTCTTTGAAATTCTCAAGTTGGCGTGCGGGTGTGTCGCCGCCATCGCGGCTGGTTGGCTGGCGGTTCGAGTTGGTGGAGTGCGTGCCGCGGTGATGTTGGCAATTCTGATGGCGTCCACAGGCCTTGTGAATGGCTCAATCGCGTGGAATAAGCAAGAGTCGCGTCAAGAGCCTTGGCTTGAACGAGCGCCCGGCCCTGTCAACTTCACGTTGGCTGGCGAGAACACCCAGAACAGCGCGATGTACATATTTTCTTTGCCCCTTGTTGGGCTCGCTGGCTCGTTGGCTGGTGGGGCTTTGTGTGCCGCTGTGCGGCGTAAACACTAAGCGTTGGTTGGCCGTACCTGCATCACTGCGGTCCACTTGCCTGGCTTCATCCAGCCGCGCGCAGCGATAAATGCTGCCAGTGTCCCAAGTGATGCCACTGCATATCCAATGGCGTACGAGTGGGCCACCGTCGTCTGCATGGAGTCAAGATGCGGGCTCGCTGTTGCTTCTGTATGAGCCCCTGCATCACCAGAGCGCATCATCATTCGTAACTCAGCGACCTGTTCGCGCGGGGCGGCACCTTCGGCAGCACTAAACCATCCGATTGCAAGTGAGACCGTTGCTGCAACCACTGCCACGCCGACACTTCCACCAATCTGCCGAAATGTCTGCACAAGCCCAGACACTTGACCACGTTCTGAGTGGGGCACGCGACCAAGGGCATCGGTATTGGTCGGGCTCATGGTGAACGCAATACCAATTCCAAGAACAAACATCCCCGCAGCCATGATTGGGTAGCTCTGATTCCACGCACCCACCGCCTGTATGACCATGCCAACCGTTGCTGCCGCGGTCCCCCATGAAGCTGGCGCCCGAACGCCCGATCGGTCATACCAGCGTCCTGCAACATGAACAATAAGGATGACCGGCGCCAACATTGGAAGGAGGGATAGGCCCGCCTGAAACGGCGTAAATCCAAGCACTTCTTGTGCATAGACCGAGCCCGCAATCACCAGCCCCGTCATAGCAAACTGCATGCTTGCAATCACCAACGCATCCGCAAGAAGCGCTCGGTCAGTGAACAAGCGCAGGCGCAACAATGGGTGAGGGTGCCGGAGTTGCCGCAACACAAATGTCACCAACACCACCGCACCGCCACCGAGCAAACTCAGTGTCAATGGGTCTGTCCAGGCCATCATCCCATTCGCGCCAACAGTGCCAAGTTGTTGCAAGCCATACACGAACGATGGGAGTCCAATGATCAACAACCCGCCACCGATCCAATCGATGGTTCGGTCCACGCTTCGAGCGTCGCGTGGGCGGGCAACCGCCGTCAGTGCCACAGCACCAACCGCAACGGGAACGTTCAGCCAGAACACCCACGGCCAACCCATGTTCTCGACAATGAATCCACCGAGTGCTGGTCCAATCGCCATGAATACAAGCGGAATTCCCACATAGACCGCCATTGCTTTGCCGCGCTCACCTGGTGCAAATGCGCCGATGACAAGTGCGCCCGAAGCCGGCTGCATCAAGCATGCGGCTACTCCTTGCAATATTCGTCCAACAATCAGTTGTGTTCCATCATGTGCAGAGGCACACATAATGCTTGCAAGTGCGAAGCCAATGACGCCCGCTATG